>Ga0099826_10001499_pt1 | contig 14083 bp, 8 predicted proteins | sample Mtrugardesep15_FD_76830 | JGI IMG/M metagenome (GOLD analysis project Ga0099826, IMG submission 76830) | Root nodule microbial communities of legume samples collected from California, USA - M. trunc garden sep15 | ecosystem: Host-associated > Plants > Roots > Nodule | place: USA: California... | reverse complement strand
GTCTGTGTATAGTTTTTTGGCTCTGTTTGCCCATTCCTTTTGCTGTGCTTTTTTCTGCACTGGCCTCTTGCGGCTGTTGGTATTGTGACAGTATGCAGGGGTCTTTTTCTTTGTAACAGCTTGTCTCTTTGCACTTCTGGTGCGTGGCTTTGATATTTATATATGCCGATTCAAAAAATCAAAAAAAGAACTCTAATTATAGATTGATGCAAACGTATGCAAATGTAGGAAAATCGCAGAATCAGTTTTAACGTTTCTATGACGGAAGGCTATGTCGAAACAATTTGTCAACTTAAATGACTGATATGTTACAAAAATAAGTTAAAGGATCAATTTCTTTACAAACGTAAAATTTAAAGGACCAAAGTGACCTATCTTTAATTTTGCAAGTTCTATCCTAATACAGATCAAGTAAAAGTAAAATACCTACATACCGTACCGTAAAAGTCCTAGTTGCCTAAAATCCAATACTCAAAATTGAATAACAATTTCATTACCATGATGTGAATTCTAACATCGAGCAGATAAAGTTAAAATTATAAAGACTAAATTGAAGAATACTGTATATATAAATTAAAGTCAAAGAAGTATTAAAGAACTAACTATAGAGAGTATAATGTGAACCAATAATGGTGACACTCCATTCAAATACATTGCTCTCATCAACCAAACCCGCTGAGAATCCATTGAAAGGGGTTTTATAAAGATCTGTGAATAACATTTATGCATTTGTCAAACCAAGAAATGCAAACCCCCAAAATAAATATGATCAAAATCTATATAATAAACTGAAAAAAAACTGAAAAGAATGTCAAGATTTGGAATTTGGTATTAACCTTTGAGTTTCTTTTGAAAAAGAAGGCTTGCTTGTGACATTGGTAATTAGGGAGGTAAATGGATTAGCAAGATTGAGTGTAAAGATACGTTAAATCAATAAAATATCTCTACAAACTACAAATATTAATTAGGCATGATTTGATTGAGTGCATGTCTAAAAAACACTTGCACAACCAACACATAAAAATTAATCGCTTTTAATTAGGTGAAATCATGTGTAAAGATTAATCAATATTTGTAATCACCCGATAATACCAAATACCATTGAAATACTAAATATTGATTAATGGAATTTAGAGGAAAAAACTATACAATAACTAATTAAAGGAAGATGAGTGTTATGAACACTCTCATTTTAACATTTTCTCTAACATTCATTATCTTATTAGATGAAATTTATGTGGAGTATTACACTTTAAAAATGGATCTTACATAAAGTGGTAAGACCTATGTAAGTTTTATTCAATAAAAAATTAAGTGTTAGAGATGATGTTAAAAAGATAATATGCATAGCATTTCTCTTAAAGAAAAATATCTACATATATGATGTAAAGATTGGGCTTAGAGAGAACCTACCTTGTGTGCCCAATAATTTCTCTGATTGAGATTAGTCATTGTCATGAAGTGATGAAAACTCTGCACCAATATCATGGTAATAAAAAAACAAATCTTAGACAAACCATTTACAAAAATGACATGTTTTATTTTAAACAAAAATAATCATTTTTATTCCCACTAAAGATGTTTTGTCAAAACAAATCCCTATAAAGTTACAAAACTCACTCACATTTTTTTTTTTACAACGCATTCACATTTTTTAAAAGATATAAAAGCTGGTTGATATTAAGTGGTTTGATTTAAAAATCAACTTGACGGTTTAATAAAGTCGAACGCCTTTAAAATATTCATAATTTCATAGAGTTATTTAAGAGGGAACTGATTTTATGATTTTTTTTTCAGGGGAAGAATATAAATTTTATAGGGAAAGAATACTTGAATAACCCAAAACTAATGTCTAATAGCATGTTTGTTAGGAATTTGGATTTAAGCATTTATTGGTTAATAATTTGTACTGATAGTCTTAATTTGTAAAGGGGGTAAACTGCATCTTGTATTATTTAGACATTAGACATTCCTTATGCCTATGTTTAATTAATTTGTATGTTTAATTAATATATGCTTGGTTTGTGCATACGAAACGCGGGTTATTTAACGTGGTCGGTTATTGTTCATTGTTTATGAATGAAGCAAAAGCATGGTACCTCAACTTCACAGTTACACCATGCCTATTACCATACTTATCTTCCTATTTTATACTTAGAGATGAAGCTATATAGTTCAATTATCAAACTACCATAAACCCCAATAGGAATAGGAGGTTAAGCTATCAATTTTGACACTTGACATTTTTTCGGTTTCAATATTTAATCTTGTTGACATTGTGATTTACTTCAACTTTCCCCTCGTCAACGTTAATATTATTATGGTTATCACTTATTTAATCGCTATCAATTCGTTGCTACAAGTAAAATAAAATTATATGGTGCCTCACACGAAATGATAAATCCAAATTACATATATTGTGCAACATAAAAGTCAAACCAACACATGCAGGTCGAGCTTGTCAAGACTTTAAGTCTAATTAAGAGAAAGAGAGGTATTATATTTCATTGATATGTTGATTCAACTCATATCTTATTAGATTGTGAGTTCGATCAATTTTATCAAGTATTTTTTGGTGGATAATATGTTGATGTGATAATATGTTAAAGATTCAACTCATATATTCTTAGATAGTGATTTCGATCATTTTCATTAAGTATTTGTTGGTGGGTAATATGTAAATGTGTTTTTCTAGTTCGAAGTTTACAATTATGAATCTGTTATGATTCAAATATAAGTAAGGTCATGTCATCATAGTGGAATCAACAATTGGTTAGAGAAAAAGGGACATGTGTCACTTGATCCAACAATTGAGAGATAATTCTAATAAGAAAATATTCTCTTAATCTTCTATAAAAGGGAGCAATGATTATCAAGAAGGATATGAAGAATATTGAAGAAATGTCTCTCCTCTCTCCCTTTAGTACTCTCTAGTAGAGTAATGGTTAAGTCTTAGACTTAATCTTCTTCTATCTTTTCTTTTCAATTTTATGTACTAAAAAACACCTTTAATTAAGTTCTCATCTATCAATTTTATTCCTAATTATTAATTTTATTACGCTCTCAATTTTGAGATCATTACAAAATCCACCAACTACCTTATAACCTTTGTGTGTATATATAAAAATGTGATATAGATGTACAAAGTAAGAGTAAATGCTGGCTAGGACAGCCTTCCGATAGGCTACGAGAGGAAAGCGAGTGCCGCCGCCCTTCAAGCTTGGACATTTGGTGGAATGTAAACTACAATAACCATTCATCCGTCTACAATACAGTATATCAAATGTCCATGTGACTTTTTGTGATATGAGTTATATATTTACGAAACATAATTGAATAGGTTTTGATAGTGCAAGAGTGTTAAGAAATGAAAATAATAAAGTTATTAGCTGTAACAATCAAAATCTAAATTCATTCGAAAAAACTATAGAATAATGTCAACATTAGCTATTCAAAAAGAGAGATTAAACGAAATTAAATCTTAAAAAAATGAAAGTCAACATTCATATAAAGCTTTGAAAAACAGTTAATCCAAAACAAAATACTGGGTGGTGTTGGGCACATAGTATCTATGATTAACGAATAATATAAGTATTTAACAAATCAATAGAATGTGGGATCGGCGCCGGCCTTGCAAACCCAGTGTAGTGCAAATATATATAATATATAAAAAAAAAAGACCTGCGACCTTCAACTGATAACTTATACTAATAAGGATCCTTAAAAAAATGCTGATTATACTATGAATTTCAAAATCTTGAATATAATATTAACACGCGCCGCTAATCAAGTGATTGGAGTCAAGTTATTGATAAGTTTCAGTTAACGACAATTTGTTTAGAAAAATCCAAATTTAAAAGACATAAATAATTATTGATTAGACGTTTTTCGACTGAACTCTGAATTATCGAAACTTTTGATTGAGAACATGAATGTTAAGGGAAATAAAATTAATATATTTAGTTGACCAACCCACTTGGGTTGGCCTAGTGATATTGACTTGGGACTTGAGAGTGTGCTCCTCCTCAAGATCTCAGGTTCGATTCTCTCTGATGTCAATTTAAGAGGGTTAGTTTAGCTTTTAAAAAAAAAATATTTAGCTGACCTATATGTAATTAAAAAACTAATCTACACACATTAGCAGCCTCCGAAGTCAGAGGTAATGTATACAACAAGTTTTATTTTTGTAATTAATAAATATGAAGAATCTAGGATGCATGTATTGTATTATTATTTTATGTATAAGGCCGGTGTGTCAAATACAAATATTTAAAAAAATTTAAAAAAGTCATCTCTCATAGAATAGTGTATGTATATATGTGTGTATATATATAGATAGACATTGCCAGTACAAAATCATATTGTCATTGAAAGCAACAGAGTGTTGTAAATCACCACAGAGAGGCACAGATCTAGAGTGCAGAGAGGCATTGCGATTTTAAGATATAAGTTAATATATTACCTAGTTGAGGATGAATTGTCTTGTGGATTGTCAATCTAGGTTGTGGATAGTGACCATTGTGTTGTACACATGTGTTTTCATCCCATTGAAGCAACTAAAGATGTCACTTGCAAACATATTTAGCCTCATCCTCATGTTTTTCTTTTCTTATGAAAGCAAATTTGTAGCCAAAGAGATGGTGTTTCCAGAAATTCCATCCTTACCCGCAGTGCGATTCGAGGATTTAGACGGAGATGAAGATTATGAAGATGAGATTTGTTCCATTTGTTTAGTTGAGTTTGAGAGGGAAGATGGAGTGAGCAAGTTGAGGAGATGTGGGCATGTGTTTCATTTTAATTGCATTGAGCAATGGCTAGAACGAAGTCAATTCTCTTGTCCACTTTGTAGGTCTTCTTTATTTTCTGAACTTCATACAAATAACTAGAAATAGATCTTTGTTTTGATTTATTTTTGCAAGAGGAAACTAGCTAGTACCAACCTCATGTATATTATTTCATCATGAGTTTCACTTTCATAGCTCCTTGAGATTGTTATTGTACAAGTTTTGTCATGAATATTATGAAAATGGTCTCACCTTTTGTTGCAAAAGTCGTTACATTTTAAAAGAGAACTTCACGTGTCTCTTAGATTTAATAACTCTACAATATGTTACATCCTGCAAAGAATCAAAATCACACAACATATCAATTTTTGTAAGTCAACTTTTTCTAGAAGTATATAGTAGTATATATGTTCCCTCTATATGATGAAAAATGGATATACAATACTTATCATTGAGATGCATGTTACTTGGGAAATATGATTGACGTGCATTTAGTATACGAAACATGTTTTGTAAATGATAGGCGACCAAATGAAGTATCTGGAGCAGGCCAGTATGGGATGGACGATGAGACCATTGAAAGTCAAAGGCACTAAGAAATTGAGGCAACACTCTGCCTAAGGTTGAAAATTTGGAGAAGGATGAAAATTCGTTCTGGTTGCAAGCTGGAGAAAGTTGCAGCTCATAAATTTCAAATGAAGAACAAGCAAGAACGATTGAATTTGACATTTATCAAGTATTTAGAATAGGGGCTAATGTTTTGGACTAACCCAAAATACCCTAATTGCACCACTTTGTTGAGTTGTTTGGGGTCCACCCTAAAGGTGCGTTGGGATTAAAATGTGTTACATGGACACACTTTAGATGGAAGTTATATCATATATCCCGACAATTATACATCGATCCCTATAAACCATAAAAAATATCAAAGTTTAGCTCTTGCTAAAACATTGTTGAAATTTGACCCATCAACGTTTTAACCCTACTCCATTCCATCGCTGCTATCAACAACCCGTTACAGTGAACAATGTCTTTCAAGAACAACAACAATAAAGCATGTTACATATGCATGAATGATATTAGCATGCCAGATGTAACAATATTTGAATTTCAATTTCCAAATCCTATATTGTGTCTTTGGGATAAAATTAAATCTGTAGGATATATTTATTATGGAACCGTTTAAGATAATTGGATCTTCAATCACAAATTTAGTACAAGTAAGCAATCAACATGGCTAGATCAATCTCAATACACAATGCCCAATAAATTAAGATGAAATTTTGATATATTTTCAATCACTTAGAGACCCGTATGTCAATTAAGATATATAAAATATAATTCATACATCTAAATCAAATGAGGGATTCGGAAGAATAGAAAGATTTTATTGAAATTGAGGAAGGGCAAAGATGAAAAGTGAGGTTGGAGGATTGAGTTTTTGGTGTGGATATGAAGTGAATGGAATTTGGTAGATGAGATTTTGAGCATTCCATTTTGTGATGAACATATAACATAATCTGGAAAAAAAAAAAGCGGTGGATGGTTGCGATTTGAAAAAAGGTTAAAATTGGTATTTTTGAATGTTTATGGGGATAGGAGCATAATTGTTGGGGTATAAAGTAAAATTTCCACTTTAGATTGGTCAACCTCTGTTTAAGAGTTACGCTTTGATCCACAACGCAATAATTAGGTTATGTCTCTTAATAAAATTTGTGCGATCGAAAGTTATAATCCAATAAATTTAAAGGACTTTTGAGCAATATGAGAGATATATAAAGCAATTACTCACTCCTTATGGAATGTATGAAACATCCACTTAAAACAGAAGTTACATTTTTTTTTTTCATTTACTGGTTTGAATATTTTACCATAACTCATTCAACACTTAATTCAAATAACTTGAGCTATGTTTCCACAACTAAATATAAATATTAAGTTGAGCTTCCCAATCCTCTAAAGTAAAGTTTTTGTCTATAACATGTGGCACCAATATGACTACTTAGAGGTCATCCTTATGTTACGTATCTATGTATGTTTTAGGATTCAAAATACTGGGTCATCAAATGTTACACTGTTACTAGGTTGTCTCAACCAGTTTTCAGGCAAAGCAAATTCTAAAATGATGGCCTTTTAAAATTAATATATATATTTTTAAAACATATTCTATTTAAATTTTATTTTTTGGATGTAAAATTGTTTATTAAATTATCATAATCAATCTTATTTAACAATTTTTTTTCAATGGATAAAAAGGTCAACTATGTAATTTTTGTTGAGACATTGTCGATCATAGATAAAATTTTATTAATTTTAATTGTGATTAAAAATAATACTTTTGTGAAAATAACAAAGTTAAAAAAGTTTCTTTTTTTTGACAAACAAAGTTAAAAAAGTTGTTATCTCATTAGTAGTGGTGCTGCTCTTCCTCCTCCGCTCACACGTACGCACGCACACGCGCGCGCTCATACATAAGTTAAAATACTTCATCCGTCTCATAATAACTGAGTCATTTGTTTATTTCACACATATTAAGAAAGAGAAATGCTAACAAGTGCCCTAAGGAAGTTTAAAGTGAATTTTTTTCTTTGGGTTTGTGTATTCAAAACTTTGAAACATCAAAAAACAACTTTTTCTACATAAAAATTATCAATTGTTTCTATTTTAAAATCCTTAACAAGTGCCCTAAAAAAATGTATAAGTGAAAGAGAGATAAAAATAGTTTTGAGTGTCTTGTCAAATATTGATACATTATCATAAATTGAAAATTGAATATATTAAATTGATACATTATCATAAATCTTAGGGTCGGAAATGTTGTTCCGAACAGGAGGGGGGTGGGGCATATAGCCTTCCTCTTCTTTGTTGGTACTCCCTCACTCTCTCTTCCTTTTTTTTTTTCCGTTTTCTTTTTCTTATATTTATTTACTGAAAATGTCATGAATAAATTTATGATATTTGTTACAGTGTTTGTGATGTTCAATCGAGTGGCTTATTTTGAGGTATCATCAAATTTGATATTTTATTTGACAAAGAATCTTCACCGCGATACGGTGAGCGCTTCAAACTTTGTCACCGCAAAACAATTGTTGAAAACATACTTAAACTCTACCACATTATTTTTAAACTATTTTAGATTTTCAAATTTTAAACTTGACAAAACTCTATAGGATTTCGTAGGATATTTTACAACTTAGAAGTTCAATAAACTTTTGATAAAATTTAAAGAGTTTTATAAGATATACAATTGATTAATTTTTTTTTTTTTTTTGTGTTTTGAAAAAAGTCTACATGTCCAACTAGTACACAAGTGTAGAAATGAGGAATATTTCATTTGTCGTTTAAGTCCTCCGATCCGGTATGTCAAATGTTCGTTTAAGTCCTCCGATCCAGTATGTCAAATGCCTGTGCAACTTTTTTATGATACGATCTATATTTGGAAACCTAATTGAATAGGTTTTGACTGCGGAAGAGTGTTAAGAAAATGAAAACAATAAAGAATTAGTTGAAACAATCAAAATAATCAAGAGACTAAATTCGTTAAAAAAAACTACATTAATAGTCATTTTAGTCTATAAATATGTAATGAGAAAGTAATCAAAATTTTAAAATATTTCTTGATTGTGAATTATGTAAGTTAAAATAATATCTTACGTTAAAACATTCTGTTAATATTGTTATATCAGTCATTCAATAAATTTATTTATTGTTATATTAGTTCTTATAAATACTCACTTGATGTCATATCAATCCTTATATGAAGAGAGTCGGTGTCAGTGGAGAGCAGCTCATTAGAATACGTCATCGGTCATACCCATTTCTTGGGGAGTGCAAACAGCTCAACGGAGTTGAGTCTCAAGAAAAAAATTATTGCTTAATATCCATCCCCACTCAAAGAAAGAAAAAAAAGTTCCATGTTTCTATTTTAAAGTAAAAAAATCATGTTCCATGTTTTATTTCTAAGTAAAAAAACATGTCCTTAGTAAAAGTAATTGCTAATTTTGATTTTGATGGCTAATAATCATTTTGCAAGTGTTGTTTTTAATTTAAATAGAAGATTGATCGGTTAAAAATAGTGTTTTTTATTATAGACCTATTTTTACCATGAGAGTCGAGCCTCCAATTTCACAGGGACGGCCTTGCCACCGGTTATTCTTACGCCTCTAGCGACTCTTAAAATCATGTGCATGGCTCTATGTCGGCCTAAATTTCGCTTCGGTATAACGACCGGTGCAAGTACCAAATACTACCTACGGGTCTCATTCTCTCGCATTCGTCCTTGCCTGTATTTCTATTCTATTGATCCAATTTAGGCAGCTTTCAGGCTCTATAAACTTGATGGAATACTTCTTACACAATATACGAAGTCATCAATCAATGGCATGAAGGAGTTCAATCAGGAACATAAAGACTTTATTTAGGGTCATATCAAAATGGGTGAGCAAGCAAACCTTGCATTGTGACCGCAACTTGATTGCCGACACCGCAAAGAGTTCAATGTGAACAAAAAGTTAAAGAAAAGACCCTTCCATTGTTATAGTGAATATTACCTTTCAACCCCTTACACATCCATTGCAAAGTTCTGAAAGGAAGCCAACTCTTTCAATCAAGTATAATAATGATAATGTTGAAAGCAACTCTAACCAAAGACTTTGATGAGTAAATCCTTTTTTTTAGAGAGTAAATCCTGCAACCAAGAAAACTACAGGGAAAACTGGCAATGGGTTTTTTTAGAGCTTAATATTTTGGTTATTGTCTATTTTTTTTTCTCTTCATAAATACAATTTATATTAATCAAATCAAATGAATGAAAGGTAAGAAAAAAATAAATATTGAATTTATTTTTTGAGGGGAAAAATAAATATTGATAATAAAATGAGCTTTTTTTTTGTTAAAAAATAAATATATTTTTTTTAAGGAGAAAAATAAATAAATATTGATAATAAATCATAAAAAATACTAGCGAGTAACTTGGAAGATCGATATTAGCGAATGAGAAGAAGGCAAAGAAAGTTGGCGCGGATAGATCATGAAAACGAAATCAATCGAACTGAATCAATTCATAGAAGAAATGGAAACCGAGGAAGAAACCACCATCACCACCACCCCCACCACCACCAACGGAGGCGTTAAGTTAGGAATGTGGGAAACTATCCTCCGTAATCACCACAATTCTTTGAAATCTCTCTTCCATCTCAAAAAACCTGATTCCATCATCACCGATCACTCCTCCGTCAATTCTCCCAAACCTATACCTCAACTCTCTCCCATCGCCAATGAAGTCGTCTCCACCTCTTCCAAGTATTATTCTCCATTCATTCCTTTCAACATCAACTTTTTCATTTAATCGATTATTCATAATTCATTTCTTCGTATTTTGCGTTTTGTAGGATTCTTGGAGTGTCTACGAATGAATTACAACACGCGTTTGATTCGGAACTTCCTCTTGGAGTGAAAGAGCTTTTAACATACGCTAGACACCTTGTTGAATTTTGTTCGTTTAAAGCGATTCAGAAATTAAGTAGAACTTCTGATTATTTGAGTGATTCCGAGTTTCGTCGTTTCACGTTTGATGTTATGCTTGCTTGGGAAGCTCCTAGTGTTCATGCTGATCAAGTTATAACGGTTCATATTATTACATTAATTAACCTCTTTCCCTAATTAGTACTAATCTAGTTAGTTAATTAATTAATTAATTAAATGAATCATTTCAGGAATCTTCTACTTGTAGTAATGATGAAACCGTTGGTGATGAGGATGATGCTTCATTGTTTTATTCCAGTTCCACAAATATGGCAGTTCAGGTTACACTAATCATAATCACGTTATATACAACGAGAATGGATAATGTATATAGGTTATGTTTGGATAAACATCTTAATTAAGCTCTCATCGCATAAGCGTTTATCATATAATTGCTTTTATATAAGTTATAAATTGTTTTCATAAGCTATTCTGGAGAACTTATAGAAATAAGTTGAAAACTGTCTACGGACATGTCATAAGTTATTTCCATAAACGGACTCAATGTTTATGTAGTAGATAAATTCAAACAGAACCTAAGTAATATGCTATACTAAGAGCACATTTTTCAATTCAAATATTAACTAATAATGTGTGCAATTGCAATGATTTTTTTTAGGTTGATGATAAGAAGACAGTTGGTCTTGAGGCCTTCTCACGCATAGCTCCTGTTTGTATTCTTATTGCTGATATAATAACTGTCCACAATCTTTTCGATGCGCTCACCAATTCTTCCGGACGTAGACTCCATTTTCTTGTTTATGATAAATACATAAGATCCCTTGATAAGTAAGGTTCTTTTCCATTGATTGTGTTGCTGCTACATACTGCATTGTTTGTGTGCTTACCTATTTTCTTATAGCGAGTTACGTGTGCAGGGTTATCAGGAATTCTAAAAATGTTCTGGCCAATTCTGTTGGAAATCTTCAACTTGCTGAAGAAGAGATAGTACTTGATGTTGATGGCATAATTCCGACTCAACCAGTTCTTCAACATATTGGAATTGCTGCATGGCCTGGTGAGTATTTCCAATGCTCAAACCCTCAAACTAGAGCATACCTATATTGAAATGGATGTGTCGTCTTTTATGACTATTAAGTAGTGAGATACTGCTCATCGGTGGCTAGCAACTTCGTTTTTCTGTTTTTGTTACTCCAAGCTTTCCAGTAGAAACATTTCCCTCAGCTAATGATGATTATTTTTCTTTATATTCTTGTTAGTGTCTCTTTTCTTGATCGAATAAATTTCTCTTTTCACTAATTGATCACATAATGCACAATCAAATATTTTAAATAAATTATTTCTAGACCAGTCAAGCAGTTGCTTGACTTGCTTCGGTTGCAGTGCAGCTGCTTTTGTTCTTAATTGTAGTCAAAGGGTGAGCCTTATGTTGTTAGATATAATGAAAGGTATTTCGCATGAAAACATACACGGAGTAATCTCATGGATTTGACGCTCAATTGAAATTTGGGAAGTTTATTCAATTATGTATTTTTGTGTCCTATACAATATCTTAAAGCTGGTTGTATGAAACCAGCAGATCAGAGTATGTTTAAAACCATCGTAGAAGACGCTGATCAATGTGTTAGCCTTTTCTTTCTGCTTTATATACGAACAATACAACAACTTACTGACAAGGAACCCTTTTCGTTCGTGTACCTAAAAGATATTCTAAGTTGTTGGCTGACTTTTTCTAGGGCGTTTGACCCTGACCAATTATGCTCTGTACTTTGAGTCACTTGGTGTTGGTGTGCATGAGAAAGCTATTCGGTATGATCTGGGCGCAGACATGAAACAGGTCATAAAACCTGAATTGACTGGACCCCTTGGTGCTCGTCTATTCGATAAAGCTGTGATGTACAAGTCAACTTCTGTGTATGTCACCTGTTGCAAATATCCTACGTGACTCTTCTATATTTTTCCCTTGTTTTCCACTTCAAATTTTATGATTTTCTGAAATGTATTGACAGAGCAGAGCCTGTTTACTTTGAATTCCCTGAATTTAAAGCGAACTTGCGACGTGACTACTGGTTGGACATAAGTCTTGAGATACTACGTGCACACAGATTTATCAGGAAGTTTGACCTTAAAGATACACAGAAACTAGAAGTACTTGCCAGGGCTAATTTGGGCATCTTCCGCTATCGCGCACTCAAAGAAGCTTTCAAATTTTTTTCATCCAACTATAAAACATTACTTACTTTTAACCTAACAGAAACTCTACCTCGGGGAGATATGATCTTGCAAACCCTGTCAAACAGCTTAACGATTTCAACTGCTGCTTCTGGCAAACGTGATATTTCTGCGAATGTAGAAAGAAAAAAGCAATCAGCAGTGTCTCCAGCAGCAGTAGTTTCTCCAGCAGCAGTAGTGGCACTCTTCTGTCTTGGATTCAAATCAAAAAAGGCGGCTGATATCTATGAAGAAACAACTGTTGTTTGTGATGTCCGAGTTGGTGAGATAAATCCCTTGGAAGTGGCGGTAAAAAAATCCCTTCTGGACACTGGAAAAGCAGAAGCTGCACAGGCAACTGTGGACCAAGTGAAGGTGGAGGGCATCGATACAAATGTTGCAGTAATGAAGGTTTGTTATTATTTACTTTCCTTATGTTATTTTTTAAAAAATAAATCTTAATTTCATTTGATCATGGAAATCATTTTAAAGCAAAGAGGGATGAAAGAAAAACAATGTAAGAACAAAATTTGGTTGTAATATGCTGTAAAACAAACTAGAACTACAAAGCTCCTTTAGCACCAGAGAATACCAATGGGCTGAGGTTCTAAATCAGTACAATAAGTAAATCTTTTTCCCTCATAGTATCATTCTATCTTTACTTTTTTCATCTATCCTATATATCTATATATTTCTTCTATTTGAAATGTATTTCAATTTAGTCTGAAAGGTATGTTCCTTGGGTTAGGATGTCTGTTGAGTTTATTAGGTATGTTCATAGTAGTTCTTTGGGTTAGCCTTTAAAACTCAAATTATAAGGCTTCTTAAGAAGACAATGGAAAAGCAAATGGAATCAGTTATTTCGTTATATGGTGTGGCTAATTCTTTTAACTCCTTGTAGGAACTACTATTCCCAGTCATCGAATCTGCTAACCGACTACAACTTTTGGCCTCGTGGAAAGACTTCTATAGATCAACAGCATTTTTTATGCTCTGCTGTTTTGTGATTATTAGGTAAATGTTTTGTTTAAAACTCGGTGTATTAGGTGACCACATTAATATCTGTTCATATTTTTTGTTTCCGATTGACCGCCTTCCTCATAAATATCAAGTGGCACCCTCATTCAATGAAACTTTATGTTGTTCAAAGTTTTTCCAATTTCGCTTACAAGTATGTTATTTCCTGTACTCAGCAGTTAATATAGCAGCTCGACTACCTTCTGACTTGTAAATGTTTTTCTTTTTGTTTTGAACACTACTTTAAAAAGGCTTTTATGTCAGATTTTACCTCTGCGTTGTCCCATCAAAGTTGTATATTCATGTGATGTGACCACTGGGTCGCAATCTTTAAGCTGGCGTCTAATGCCCAACAATGGATTTATTAATCTCTTAGCATTTTCCCCACATGTAGATGGACAAAGCCCGGGTTCATCACTATTTGATACTGGAATTTGTCGTTTACAGATGTTTTAGAATTTTGCAAATGCAGAAGATAAAATAGTCAAAGAGACTTCCTAAAACAAAATAATAAAAGAAAATAAATAAATGTGGAAGGATATCAATCAAGGACCAAAGAATAGTTTTTATATTCATTGACAAATGGC
>Ga0099826_10001498_pt1 | contig 14085 bp, 4 predicted proteins | sample Mtrugardesep15_FD_76830 | JGI IMG/M metagenome (GOLD analysis project Ga0099826, IMG submission 76830) | Root nodule microbial communities of legume samples collected from California, USA - M. trunc garden sep15 | ecosystem: Host-associated > Plants > Roots > Nodule | place: USA: California... | reverse complement strand
TGGCCCAGATGGTGCCATTATGTCCATACCATGACTCCCAGCATAATATAAATTATTTAACTTCACAAAATCTTTTACCTAAACCAAACAAGTTATATAATGAGATACTTTTTAATAGAAAAAAAAAAAAAAAACAAAAGATTAAGTAAGCTTTATAACTCACCTTCTCTCTGCTTCTTCCACTGATTATTGCTGTTGGAAAATACGTAGCAACTTCAGATACTGCTGCACGCATCTGCAATTTATTTATATTAATATCAAATTAAATTAAAACACCACATGCTCTTTATTAAATTAAATTAAATACATAAATATCAATTAATTAATAGGAATTTTTTTCCTTTTAAATTTTTTTGACGCAATTAATAAGAAATTAAAAAAGAACAAACACGCGCATTTGTATAGGTTCATATCTAAGATCACAAGAGAAATATGTAGTCATTTTTACACAAGTAATTAATTAAATTTACTAGTACTAAATTATTAACCTCATCAGACATGAAAGCACGATCAGGGTCATTTACAATGGGTGATAAGGTACCATCATAATCTAAAAATACGACGATCCTTTTCCCAACAGCAGCTTTCATCAATCTGTCAAACGAGCTCAACGCAGAAGGGTGCTTTACCTAGAAATAATGCATGACAACAAAGATCACATTTCATGAGCATGATAAATTAATAATCACACACCTTCAATTTAGGCACGCACATCATCATCAACTGCTAGTGGGATCTCAATATATCAATTGTTGTAATTAGATTGTAATACGGGTATCTTTAACGAGTGTCTTAAGGGCACTCTTTAATGTTTCTTAATTGAGAGATTATTCTTTAAAAAAAGTTAACACTTCAATTTTCGATGCATTAAATGCACAATTTTTCAAAATTTTTTACTATTTAAAGTTCTTAAAGATTGACCTTAGGGCACTCGTTAACGTTTCCCAAATAATATATATATTGATGTACACATATAATTTCAACATAAAATGTGTATCCATTCACAAGAAACGTGGAATTGAATGTTCAACAGGACACCGAGACTATCAAATTGGTAACTTGAATTGTTTTATTGTGTCATATCGTGTGTTTAAGATATGAACCATCCAACCTCAAATCTACGGTTGAGATCCGTCTACCATTGAGACGGGTTACAGCACTAAACAATCACTTAATAATATGATCATATAAAATATAATGTGCTTTATTACTTGATTGGTGCTTACCAGCCACGAATCATAGCCAGAGGGAGTGAAATGGGCATGAGTAAAGTTTAGTGGCCTTGGAATTAGACCATTGCATGAGTCTTCCTTTGCCTTCAAATCAGGCTGTAATATCCGCTTAGTGTTATGTGCTGTTTGAAACCCCATACTCTCACGTAACTTTGTCAGCTTCTTCTTAATAATCTACAGAGAAAGAAAAAAAACACGTGAGATTCGTAAAAATAATACCTATACAAATGTACGAAAAACATACACTTCTTGATTGATTTACCTTGAAAGTGACAAGCAGAAAAATCATATGTTTCATGTTTAATTGGAATCTCGGATAGTGATTCCACTCACCTTTGTGCAGTAATTTCCTGAAAACAAAACCGTGAAGGGCTTGGATTAACAGAACTAATTATACAAATTTGATCAATTGTATATTAGTCATGGAAGAACCGAATCCTACAAAGTTATACATTTGTATTATTACCTCTGGTCTTATATATAAGAAAAAATTGCACCACCAAAAAATATAAGTAAAATTTAATTAACAAAAATTGATGTATTTAGTCTAAATTTCAGACTAAATACAATAACTTTAATTGATCAAACTTTTTCTTTAGAGGGAGCAACAAAGGAGCAATATTGTAGCATTGATCACATATATTTATTAATATATCTCTCAATTATTAGCAAATATCTCGCACGATTTTTATTTTATTTCTTTGACCTATGTTGGTATAATATAATAATACATTTAAGTATTAACCATACGATTTTTAGTGAATAGTGTTTTGGTAATTTAAATTTCAGTCAAAATGTAAATTTCTTTTAGTGATCGGGGTTTGAACCCAACAAAAATTAATCGATTAGTAATACAATATGCAAAAATATTCACATGTGAGGAGGGCCAAAAGCAAGTTGTCAACTTGGTCAATAGGTGGATTTTTGCTCCAAAAAACCCCAATGTGGGTTCCACGGGGATAATAGAGGTTTTTTTTTTTAGAGGTTGAAGGAGTATAGAGGTTGATTGCACCAAAGAGAAGTGTTTCCGGAGAAAAATCAACATTTACGATTTTAAGAGAAGTTTAAATTTGTAAAATGGAAATAAGTGTCACTCTTTAATTGATAACAATTTCTCTATTTTTCGATTATGTATATATATTTTAACTATATTTTCCTAGCTGGCGCAATCGTAAAGGTATTTTGTGATTTTAACAAGTCATTGGTTTCAATGGTTTGCATTCATCTATGATGACATTATGTGATGTCATTTTCTAACTTCCAACTTGGATCAGTATTCACGGTATATATGTAATTGAAGCAAATAATAATATAAAAAGGTGTCACCATATTTAATGGAGCCTTTTTAAAGAGATCTATATTTGTCAGGATTTTGGTGGACAATTACATTAGTGGATTGCATGAAGAAGCAAGTATATTGTTTTTCCTACGTATATTTAGCTGGAAAAAAAAAAAATTGATACAATCTAAGTTAAAAAAGAGTCGGTTGTCCTAGGAAGTCATATTCAACCATATATCAAATAAACAAAGTTCAAGAACATATTTAATATGCAGAAATGCTGTATGGCCACTCTCAATCAATTCGGAGAAACCAGGAGCTAACAAATGTTTTCAGTGGGCCAAGTAATTGAAGAATAAAGTAGTTAAATAACATGACCAAGGTCATTTTCAATATGGAAATTTTTTATTTTGTTTGGTTTAAACAGAAAAGTACAGAAAGAAACAATACAAAATAAAGGACTGTGTATTATTAAAGCATTAGAGATATTTGACAACTTTGTCCATTTCCATATAGAAATGCAAAGTTTGAAAGACTTCCCTCAAAAGTTGGGTAGGATATTAGTCGATTCTGACTCAGATGAGAGTGAAATAAGCAGAAAAATTAATTAAACTATGAGTTTAAGTCTACTTCAACAACTCTTATATACACTCATTCACATCATTTTCTTTCTTTTTCATTTTTTCAATCTTCTCATATCCCAATGAAAAGTGAGACATTAATATTTTATTCCTTGAATCAATTTGGGTCCACTTAACTAACTCTCTATACAACACCAAGTATTCCCAACTTCTTCCTAACTGATTCCGTTTTTTTTTTCTTTTTCTTTCCTTGACTAATTCAATTATAATCTAGTATATAGAGTCATCCTATGACAAATGATTTGAGTTAATATTCTCTCAAGCAAATAGGTTAAACAAAGTTTACAACAAACTAATATTTTTCAACCAATTCCACATGACAATGGTTTGTTGATACTAAGGGCCGATTATAAGATTTTTGATGTCCTATACAAATTAATACAGTTGTGCATTTACAATTATTTAATGATGTTTTCGTGAGCTTAGCTCAGTTGGTAAAAATAATGCATAATATATACAAGGTCAGGTGTTCAAACACCAACCACCACCAAAAAATACTACATAAAAATAATAATTTGCATACCCCTAAAAAAATAGTGTCTTGGGCTGCCGGTCCTCCCGCCCATGATCAATGTCACCTATGGTTGATATTGCTAGTGGATTTCTTAATAAAATTAGTACATTAACATTGTGACAACAATGCTAATATATTTTGGTTCAGGCAAACTCTAGGAAAAGGACTTCCAAAATCATATGCATTTTAAAAGGAATATTTTAAACTTTTGAACCAAATTATTTGTATTTCTCCTACCAAAAAATGGTTTATAATCTAAAGTAATTTCTAAAATGATTTATTGATGAGTGAAACTACAGCATATTAATATGATATGTGCTTTGAGTGGCACATAACACATAACATGGTGAAATTAAACAAAATCTTGAAGGAAATTATGTTCCTTTTGATCAACTCAGATTATAGTACTGTAAATTGGTTTCCAAACAAAGAATATAAATGTTTTAACCTGCCACATTAAATAAATAAATCTTTAGCCTTACTCAAATTTGACAAAAAGATTGGATATAATTAAATCGGAAATTCATCGTAGTAACCATAAAATAAAAACAAAGAAATGTTACCTTGTTAACCTGTATGTATAATTAAATATAATATAAAATTGAATCTTGTACCAAATAAGTGAGGGAGTGCACTAAACATTATGTGCCCATAGATTCTATCTTTTGCCACAAATTCAATCAACAAAACATGGTACTGTTAACAACAAAAATAGGCTTTTGATCCCAAAAAAGAATAAGGCTGAACATTGTTTTTTCCAACAAAAAATAGGCTGAAATATGTTTTCACCTTGAGAAAGTGACAGGTATAGGTTGGTGAACATGTTCATGTTCTAGCTAACACCAACCACAAACTGGTGAAGAGGGTTAATTAAAAACGAAAAAGGAAAATCAGAAACGGAGTGAAGAGGGATACTCCAAACAAGAATACACGTGTAATCTATTATGCAACCAGAGAGTTGTACTTTTTATCAGTTAAAAAAAGAAAAGCAAAAGAGAGTTGTACATACGCCAAGTTAAAAAGGACACAATTGACTTTTGAAGCCGAAAGTATGAACACAAGAAAAAATATTACTATCAATAAAAGTAAAATATTGTATGAAGTGATTAATAAATAATTTAAGCGAGTTTATGATAAATAATCTAAGCTCTTGCTTGATTTCTAGATCCATTTCACATATGGTGATGTGACTCTCACCATGTTAAATGAGTTTGAACCTTGTTAAAAAAACTAATTTGGGTTATAAAAATGCTTAAACATAATTCATATGTTGCATGTATGGTTTGGCGGTGGGGAAGACAAACGCACGTCTCAAAGCATGTCTACTGTGGATATGAAGAAGCTAGAAAACTAAACTTCTAGCTCAATGTGATTTCTGGCCGCTAATTTGAAAAGGTAAACGCCATTTCAAACATAGGCATGGTCTGAAAACCTAAACAATGTGAAACTACAACATGTCGAAATAATTTATAGAAAAAAAAAACAGAGATTTGATGTGGCAGACTGGCAGTAAACAAAACCATTGATGCAAAAAGAGTAGACTAAACATGGGTTGATGGTCGTGTACCTAGTAGGAAACAAGACATCCTAGTACGACAAACTGGTCAATCTAATATGATTATTATAATTAAGAGATTCGTACTTTCTTCCTTTAGACGTGTTATTTATGTCTTGTAAAAACAAATGGGGATGTGTCGCTCAAATAATCAAAGATCACAGTCACCATTCCCGTGAAGAGATGCTCCACAGAATATACACCTCAAGTTCTTTCATGCAAGATACACCTAATGCAACATTATTATACTACTACTTTTATAACAAAAATTATTATCTCATTGAGTATTTAATTTCTGTGTGCTCTATATATCAAATAGCGGTTATTCTAGCACTGCCATTTCAATTGCCAATAGTATAAAGCTATAAAACACGGACTTTTTTATCGGACTTTTTTATTAGACGTATACTGTGTTCAAGTCTGACACCGACACAAAATTATACATAATTGTATGATCTTATCAAATTATTAGCGTTGTTGGTAATGTCTGTATCCATGCATTGTATGTATAGACTATAAACAAACAAATCTAGTTAAAGGTGTCTAAGGATAAGCGATAAAAGTGGCGGCATAAAACATCATTTTTTTAGAGACATCAAAATTATTATTTTTATTTAATAATTAATTAATTATATTTAAAAGATTTTACTTCAAAACTATATGAATTTTATAGCAATGTCGATTTAAAGATTCTCATGTTTAAAAACTAAGAGGGCATGTTGCAAATGGTCCAAAACCCAAACTTTCACCATTGAATAGTACTGCGTTCGACAAACCGACAGCTGCAGCAGCAACACAGAGATAGCTATATAAAGAGAAAACAGTCAACTAGTATGTTTTAATTCATCATCTATTTTTTTGTTACTATATTTTTTTTTGGACGTGCTAACTTATGCCTAAAAAATAAAAAGATGGATTCTTTGTGTAGCTATAATAAAAAGGATACAGAAAATAAACTCCAATGAAAGAAATTAGAAGCCAATAAAATCCTGTTTTGTTGCACTTATTTTTTTATACTATCGGTTAGTTTATTTATATCTGTTGTAGTAAGTGGAAAAGTGAAATAAGAAAGGGAGACAAAATTAAAGTAAAGAAAATTGAGACGAGATGAAAAGTGAAGAAGATAAGAGTGTGTCAGCAAAGAGTGACCAACATTGGACAGAAATGGAACATGCTCCGATGCCAGTACATATCACCGACTTTAACCGTTTTATGTCCTTTCAATCAATCTTAGTACACCTAAAACAATCCCTCGAATGACTCATTTTAAGAAAAGAAAATATAAAATTAATGTATAATGTGTGTTTTTAGTTGCTAGCATTTAGGTGACATAGAATTTGTGATATTGATGCTATTAACCAACTCTAAAGTTATAAATGAATTTTTTTTCACTTTATAAAAATTGCGAAGTGGTTAGTCAATATTACTAATGTCATTAAATACTTTTTTAAGAGAAATGTCATCAAATGTTATATGACCTCCAAGAATAATAAATAATGTGTTAGATATTGATATTTTTTTATTGATTCTCTACTTTTTGCTAAGAAGTATCCTCAAAGCCTTAGTTAAAGATTAAAAAACAGAATTGCTTATTCATTAGTTTACACTTTACACACAAAAAATTTAATAGAGTAATTTTTGCACATAGATCAAATCTCACATGTAGATATTTGTGAAATTAACGATCTATTGTATTACTTTTTTTTTTTTAGGGAATCTATTGTATTACTTTTAATAATTTTAAAAAGCTACTTTTTTATAAAAAGAATAAAAATAGAAAACTAAAACACAATCAATATTAGTTTCTTCTTCATCGTCCCTTATATTCCATATCAGAATCCAGTTGGTGCTTCCCCAAAGTAAAAAACATTTTTATATAATTTTTTTATCAAACTAGCTTTAAGGTGTTGAAAAACTATACACTACTAACTTTTCACTGAATTTGGATCTTCGCAAGTGATTTTTTTCATACTAAAAAAAACTTTTTTAAGTGAGTAAAATATAAAATAAAAAAATCAACGGATATTATTTAACTATCCATAGTATACTTTTAATTAGTTAATTTATTTTCGACACTTTACACATTTATTCACTTTAGAGGAGTCCTTTAAAAAAAATCACTTTAGAGGTATGTTTGAGTTGATTAATCTCTAAAAAATTTGTTTAGATTTTAGACAAAGCTAACAAACACCATAAAATAATAAATTTAACCTCAATTTTTATCGGCAGTTAACTACCAATCAAATTATTTTGGTATTTTCATGGTGTTTGCTAGAATCCTTTGATGTGAGAAGATCCTCATAATATATCTCAAATTGGACCGAATCAACAAGTCCACGGGCCCATCTGAGCACACGTGTACGGACCATATCTCTGTGAGAAAAGCCCAAGAGTGAACTGCGCCATTATTTTAGGCCCGTGAAATGGAAGCGAATATCATACACGCTCTAAAATCGAGCGCGTTGGAAAAATGCGAAACTGTTAGAAAAATTGAGAAAGAGCGAAAACAAAACTAATAAAACGAATTCCAACCGCTTTTTCTCTTTTCTCGTGTGCATCAACTTCTTTTCCCATAAATGAAACAAAAAACTATGAGTTTTTTTAAAAATAAAATAAAATAAGGATTCATAAAATCACCACAAAAGGGTGAAATAATGAAACTAGAGACGTGACTTCAAGGGAATCAAAATCAACCAAAAAAATTATATTACACCGACGAGGAAGAAGGAAAAAGAAAATATGATATGATCTCACACCGACAATTATAAATATTAATATTTTTTAACCAATGTTATGTACTATACCGAAAAACAAATAATCAAACGTTATCCTAACTGTTAAGGATACCAAACATCAAGGACATGCAAGGAAATGAAACGGCCCAATTCATAGAAATTGGACAGGTGGAATAGAATAATGACATTGTAATCTAAGAAAAACGAAAGGACGTATAAATACAATAAAACAAACACATAAAACAAAAAGCATATAATAGAAGAGAAAAGGGAGCTTACAAAGATTATGGAGTGGTGCAGTTGGCTGTGGATGTGTTTCCACAATATGAGAAGCAGGATGAAAGAGAAAATGTGGGCAGAGTAGAGATATAAGGAAGGGTATGGAAGAGAAGAGAGGGAGAAGGGGGAGAAGGAAGAGGTGAAATGGGGTGTTATTTATAGGTGGAGGGGGGAAGGGGTTTAGAGAATTATGGGGTTTGGGTGATTGCCAAGTGCCAATTAGTGGGCCCCATGCATGGGAGACAAATTCCATTAATCCCTATAAAAAAAATTGAATACTTTTTCTTTAGTAAAAAAAATATAAAATTGAATACTAATAGTAAAAAATCTCTTATTAATTGTATTGTGTGGAATAGCTAAGTTGAATGAAATTTAATAAATAAAAAAATAAATGTGAAAAAATAATAAATGTTGTATTAGTATTTAAAAATAGTTATTATTTTGAGACATAAAGAAAATGATAAAGAGACTATTATTTAAAACGGATGTAGTATTTTACTATTACTAGTACGTGTGATCTCTTAACTCTTAAAAATTAGTAATTTGGGCCCCCTAACTTCGTAAAATATTGCAAAACCACTAAGAAGACATGTGTTTTAAAAATAGAGGACCAAGTTTTTTAATTTTTTTAAAGAAAAGAGGCTAAAAGTGTTTTTTTAATATAGAAGGTCAAAATTGTTTTTATTTTTTTGTCGAAGGATCAAAATCATAATTTTTTAAAAGTTAACGGACAAAAATGCGTTTAAGCCTTTTTTTCGAAATATTATTACTAGGTTATAAGTTCATTATCTATTTAAAAATAAATAAGATTATTGAATTATAGACATTGATATAAAATATGTGTTTAAGTAATTAATGTTTGGCCTTGGAAGTAAAAACTCCTGAAAGTTAAAAGTATAAGTTTCTCTTTTGTTTGGCCTGCCACGTTGTGGTACCTACTTTATCCTTGCTTAATCGCATAAACATGGCACCTTCTACTGTTTGTAGCCATTGTGGCTTTAAAAATAAAACATTTCTTCATTGTATTAGGGACTGCAGCTTTTCTAAGACTATCTGGCATCACCTTGGTTTCGTTAGTTCTGAGTTTTTCTCTATTACTAACACGCACGATTGGCTCAAAGAAGGGTCCATGGGTTCTAGATCCTTCACTTTCTCAGTTGGAGTTTGGTGTTCTAGGCGTCATAGAAATTCTATGTGTTTCAGAAACAACATTTGACCTTGACATCACCTTGCTGGAAACTTATATAATTCGGTTGAGGTAATTAAATCTAGTTTTTCGACTTCTGTTATTGCTGCACCAACTGATTGTATGGTTGAATGGATTATTAATTACCACACTTGTCTTATCCTTAACGTGGATGGTAGTTATCACGGTTCTCCCTGATCAAATTCAGGTTCGGGAGAATTCTGAGAAACACTGATGGCTTTTTCTTATCTGCCTTTTCTAGTTTCATCCTGGGTTCAGATGATATTATTCTTGTTGAACTTTCGGCTCTTTACCATGGGTTGATCATAGCTCAAGATTTGGGTTTTGTGGAGTTAGTTGCTACTCTGATTCTCTTATTTGCATCAATCTCATCAACGACCGTCTAGAGAAGTATCATGTCTATGTTGTTCTTATGCAAGACATAAAAGAGCTTCTTCATCGAAGTAATGTCACAGTTTGTCTCACTCTTGGAGAAGGGAATAAATCTGCCAATTTTTTGACAAAGCTTAAAACTTCTTCGAATGTTGACCTCCTTATTCACGCTTCTCCACTAGATGGCTGCTAAATCTTCTTAGAAGCGACGCCAATGAAACTTTCTTCCTTAGAGAATAATTAGCTTCTGTTAGGCTCTTTTTTCGTTCCTTTTTGTTTTCTTGTTGTCTCCTTTTCCTTTGTAAAAAAAGAAGTAATTAACGTTTATTCCCTTCATAAAAAAGTAATTAACGTTTATTGTGTGAAAAAAAAAATGGTACTCCTTCCGTTCCTTTATAATTGTCACTTTTGCATAAATTCTTTGTTTCTAATTAACTGTCGTTTTCAAAGTCCAACGTATCATTAAATGTGGTTTTACCTATATTACCCTTAGATAATTATTACAGAGAGAGAAATATATAAAATGAGGTATTAAATGATTAAGGTTATTATATAAAAAAGATAAATTGTTATATCAAAAGTAGTAAAAGTATTTGTTGTCTTGGTTTGTGTAAAAAGTCAAAATGTGACAATTAAAAAGAAATAAAATGAGTAATTAACTACTAGTCGTGCTAGGCTTTAAAAGAAAAAAGTTCGAACAGTGTGTCGGAAATAAGTTTATAATAAACTTAAAATTCACAACTGCATGAGAAAAGTCTAGTTCAATATTAATCCGCAGGAATATCGCAAAGGAAAATCAAATATGCATGTGTGTATATATGTTAATGTTAATCTGAGAGCGCCTAAAAAAAATTAAATAAGAGCTGGATTTCCTCTTTCATTTGAGTACAAATGAATAAAAACACTAAAAGGAAGAAATGGTATAAAAACGTGCATGACACAGAACATCTGATATTATGGTTTTCAGATATGGTGGTTGAACCCTATATTTTGTCTGGATATCGACTGACCTTTGTATATGTAATTATTGTGTATGACTTGCTTTCTTTGAGTGGTTTCTTTAATACACCTTATACTAAAGAGGTTTCATTACCATTATTAATATATTTCATTTTAATTTTTTATAAAAAAAACATCTGTTTGAAAATGTATTTCATAGTTTCGGTGTAAAATTTGGGTTATTTGTTTGAATCAAACATGAATATTCCCCATATCTCATAACAAGCGTTTTCTTTTATATTTTTATTAATTATTTTAGTGTAGTTTTCTTTTTTTTTTTCGTGAGGAGGAGTATTTTAGTGTAGTTGTACCGTTCAACCAATGTTATCTGCACCACTCGCAAATCACTAGTATTTTTTGTTTATCAAAATAGCTCACACCAATAATTAATAAAAAAAATTATTCTATATCTGTTATTATGTGTCTCATTTAGAATATTTTTATGTCAAAGATTATTTATCAGTTTATAATATCAATATCACATTTATTAATTTTAACAATGTTACCTATTTATTAATGTAGATGCAAGTACATGATGAACAAATAACGAATGAAGTTGGACAATCATTTCGCATTGAAAACTTGTATAAATAATCATTTTCCCAAAAAGTATACACATTTTAAATGAGAGACACAAATAATTGGAGTAAGTATAATTGGATCCAGCCCCTCTACGGTCATTAGATTTTTCTACTAGAAGAAAGAATTACTAAAACGCAAATAATTGAGAGTATATATGTGTCCAATATAATTGAGGAAATGCATTAGAAGAACCACATGCATGAACTCTAATGTCAGTCAAAAAAGAGAATGAGAGTGGTCTTTTGAATCATGCAGAATTCAGAGTAGGTGAATGGAGTCAACACCTTCATTTAATTTAGCAGTGAATTTATTATTTACCCAAACAGCCCTACAAGGCTAGGTCACACTCATAGACTTGGTTAAAATAATGAGCTAGTGCTAGTAAAATAAAGAGCTTGCTAACTTTTGTTGCTCATGTTTGGAAACAATGAACAATTTAGTAGTAGTACTCAATTGGAATATTTTGGATTTTCATGAAAATTAAACGAACCTTTCTTGCTTTTTTCTTCCAAGCCATTGAATTTGACCCATTCAAGATTTTCCATGAACCTTCCTCCACCAATTTTATTAGTAATAACTTGCATATATTGTCAATGACTTCATATGCATGCGATTTCATATCATATAGCTAGTAATTATATAATCCACGATTCTCTGTCTTGTGCAGATGGTTTCTGCAAAAATGTCTTTGAACAAGAGACAGCTTTTAATAATATTTCAAAGGAATAGTCCTCTTGACTACAATGCCAGGGTAATTTGTTTCTTAGCTCACGGTGTGTCTAAGTGCAATTTCGGGAATATATATGATAGAGAATATATATGTAATCTAATGTTTATTAAAATATTACGAAGTGTACAAGAAATAACTTCCACATTCGCATAATAGATTCATTTTCAATGGAGAGATTGAGAAAAAAGATTCTCATGACTCATGAGTTGAGAATTAATGAAATTTGTGTGGAACTATTTCTATACCTCATTATTCAACCATTCATTCATTATAGTGTTATAAATAGTGTTATAAATGTTGATCAAACACTTGCCCTAAAAGAATATAGAGCAGTTTCATAAGTTTATATATATTCAATAGAGAATTCAATTAATCAGGGTAGAAAAAGATTAAAATAGAGAATCAAGAACAATAGATTGCGTTGCCTTTGTATGTGTGTGTTATTGGTCTAAGGTTTGGGTAGCACGTAAAAAGAGAAACAATTTGTGAAGGAAAAATAAGCCGGAGGCTAAGAATGTTTGCGGTGTTTTTTGATAAACTAATTCATATCTTTTAATTTTTTCTTCTTCTTTTTATTTTATCTTTCTTACCTTAATTTAAAAAAAGTTAAATATTAATCAAACATATTATTTTTGTCATTTCACATTTATATCTTACTTCAACGACTAATTATACACAATGTTGTAAATTCAATCAACATTTCATATTTGTCTGTTTAGGAAGCTTCTTTTCCCTCATAATTTTTAAAATCACTCATCCAAATTTACTTATTCAAACAAAGAAAAACATTGTTGTCCCGATATATCCATTTAGTCGTGAGATAAAACGAAGTTTTTTCACTTCCAAATTGATAAATTTCTAGAGGTTTGGTTTTTAAGGAATTAGTAAAAAGTAAAAGTAGCTTTCATATTTTTATTACTCATAAATTATATTATCGTTTCTATCTTTGATTTTTTTCACTTGAATATTGACCGTGTTGGGTTTTGTTCGCTCTTTTTTCCAGAAGGCTACATATTGCTTATCTTCACTTTTATATGCTTAAAATTGTAAAACTACACTACACTACCAAAAACAAGTTTTCGATAAGATCTTTCATTTTCATGGAATTTCACACTTTTTATTTTATTTTTTATGTGTAGGTTGTAACATGTTTTATCTGCAAATATACTTTGCTAAGGCACAATTTTTTTTATCTTTTACATGTGTACATCCAAAGACATTTTACTATTTTAGGGGTGGAGAAAGTTACTGCTACCACAAAGCCTTGGACAGTTGGACTTGGTTTTGATGGTGCTTATGTTTTCAGGAAATTTAAGAGAAAAATATTTTGAGAACTGTAATGATGAACAATAATTAAAAATAAATAATATTTTTATTTTTTTAAAATAAATATCTTGAGTGAAAGTTTGCAACTACGAGCACTCCCAATTTTTTATTACACTTATGAACAATACTATTGTATCAAAAACTACAATGGTGATAGTTGCGTCCAAATATATTTATTGCCAATGTTAGGCAATGACTATGTATATCATGAAAAATGTTTCAATTTTTGTTTAAATTCAGGAATTATCACTAGGATCATTTTTAAGAGTGATTTAAATTTTTGATACTGCACCACCGAAAAAAATTGATGCCGTATTTTTTTAATGGAAAATGCTCTTTTTTTTTTGGTCGAAATGGAAAATGCTCTATATCAATTCATTAGGTGGAGTAGGGATGGCAAATGGACTCATACTCAATGGATACTCGTAAAAAATACTCATAATGGGGTGGGTAAAATCTCACTTTCATGGGTATGGGGGTAATACCCACAAATTTAAATGGGTATGAGCACGGGTAAGGGTACTATACTCTCCAGACCTGCAACCCCGCATATACATATTTATATAATATCATAAATAATTTATTTATTTTTGGTGTATAATTAATTAATTTATTTAGCTATTTAAGCCTAAAC
>Ga0099826_10001497_pt1 | contig 14086 bp, 9 predicted proteins | sample Mtrugardesep15_FD_76830 | JGI IMG/M metagenome (GOLD analysis project Ga0099826, IMG submission 76830) | Root nodule microbial communities of legume samples collected from California, USA - M. trunc garden sep15 | ecosystem: Host-associated > Plants > Roots > Nodule | place: USA: California... | reverse complement strand
TTATGAATTCCATTCTAGTTTATTCAATATAAATTGTTCTTAATGCTTTTATGATTCTGACCCAATATAACTGATTTTAGAGTATATATGACTACTGACACTAGCGTGTAACTCTGACATATTTATACTGTTCAATCTAACGGACAATCTAGGGATGGTGTGTTGTTAGGTTGTGATAATTGAATTAACGGACTTAAAACCTTTGATGATTGTAGGTTCACCTAAGGGATTAGGGAATTATAATCATAAAAGAGGGCTTAGGATCAAGGGATTGACCTGACCTAAGCTATTTTGTTAATTTGTCGTAAACATTATAGCATTCGTAGACTTAAACCAATTTGTCCTTAACCATTTTATTTACATTTGTTACTCAAACCAAATTGTCTCAGTGCATCCCCCATTTTACATACATCTTTAATAATAATGACATTACCGAGTAGAAGTTGAAACAGTCCCTGTGGATACGAATCATAGAAATTTTATCACTTCAATATAAGTTAGTACACTTGCTAATTTTCTATCGACCAACACAAGTGTGTGGTTATTATTTCTGCTCAAGCTCAAGGAGCAATAAGTATAATTGAGTTAGAATAGTAGTACAATCAAAATTCAGTTTTGAGTGATTTGTCGCAATCTTGATAGGATAAATCTTAGGGTATACAACTTCAATAAATTGTTCATAAATCATGTGAATTTTGACTTAAATTTAAATATGTTTTTCGTCCCAATCAATGTAAAATAGAAGATATTATAACTTTAATCGCTTCATTTCTTTAAACTTTGGCATTTTTAAAATCGATCCTTTTGATCCTTTTAGCCGTCCGTGACAAGGAGAAATATAAATTGTGTCCTACTAAATTAAAGATGTTACACAATCATTGACGAAGATGACCGATATGGATTAATATTGCACCTCAACCCTAACTTCATCTTCCCATTTCCCTGCCTGACCTGACTTGCACCTCCACGGCTCCATCCCTTTCCTCGGCCTTCCTCTTTCCTCGGCCTTCCTCATTTCCTTGCAAGCAACCAAATTATGGTAATCCACTTGGTCTATGTTCGGATTAGCTAGTGAATTTGACAAAATCTCATTGTTCAACTTTGGATTTGACAAAATTTCACTTTGGAACTTTAAACGAAATCATTGTACTGCCGATTATATCGTCAAACTCACCGTGACTTCTCAACACACGCTTATTAGGATGGATCAACACAGAAGCCACCTCTTGATAGGTTAAACCAATTAAGAATTTAAGACATGTTGAAAATGCTTCCAAATTAAAAAATTGAAATTCCAATTCACCTTGTTCTAAGGAGATAACATGGTAGTATCCATCTTAAAAAAGTGCGACTTATTCAACATCAAAACTGTCACTTGCCGTATTTTAACTCTATAATTTAAATCACATACAACATAAATGAAGAAATAACATTATACAACAAAAAGGTCAAAAGAAAAATATATCAAAGAACTTTCTACAGCAATTTAGTAACAGAACTTTTACATGTTTATTAAAAAATTAAAACTCAATAGCAAGGAGAAGTATTGGTAGTAGTATGTGTAGAAGATGAAGATGTAGGTGAATTTGAATGAACAGCACCTTCACTGTTATTACCCCTTTCTTCTGAGATTGAATGCTCAAACCTCTTAAACTCTGGTTTCTTAATTGTAGCAACTGGAGGATGTGTGGCTACTGGTGCATAGATTCCAGAAGGTGCCACCACTTTTGTCATTTCCCCTGTTGTTGTTGATGAAGCTACCCCACCATACTCTTGTTGTTGGACAAAAATGTTTCCTACAAGGACAAAAGGTGCTGCTGTTTGTGAATTGGCACTTTCGTTATTTGTCGAACTTGGTCTTCTAGTATGCAACCGGTATTTCTGTGCAAAACAGAAAAAAAATTGATCTTAATTGAGGATATAAAACTGTTAGTGTAACTTCTGTAACAACAAAAATTATGGCTCATTTGTTTTGAAATCATGTAAAATTGAAAGGGACTAAAACAAATGAAACAGTTAAAACTAAAAGATTCAATATCAAACAAAAAACTGAAGACACTAACTAGACTAATAGAAATCACAAAATCAGAACAAATACTCAAATCAAAATTGACAACAAAACAATTTGGAAGAAGACAATATCTACAAACCTGTAAATGGCTTTTGACTTCATCATTTGTGAGGCCATCAACATTCATTACCTCTCTGATTTGCTTTGGTGTGGCACCTATAGAACAGAAGCAAAAAACACATTGAACATCTATTCTATTTGCAGTTAATTACATAAACAACATTAATACATAACAATCAAAACTTGATGTATATATTAAGATACTCACAATCTGCACCTCCAAGCTGCTGAAGTGCCTTCAAGAATCGCTTGTGCAACTCCTGCGACCAGCACCGTCGCTGCTTTCTCTTTTCCTCTTTCTCATCTCTTTTGCTGTTTTCAACATTGTTACTGGTGACAGTAGCCGCATTAGAACTCACGGCAGCTACACCGGTCGAAGAGGGTTGTCCTTTACTCAACAATTCACTTGTCTTGTTGTTAACTCTATCTTCTTTATGGAATGGATGAAAAGCACCACCCCCACTTCCATTTCTCTTCAATTCCAACACAGGCACTGCTTTCTTAGTAACATCCTAAACAATTTTTCACACAAACAAAACAAAGTCAATTACATAATTCATTGTTTATTCCATTTAATTTAACACAAAAGCAAAAGACTAAAACAACAATCAACAATTAAGCTATGATTTTATTATTACCTCTTCAGATGAAGGATCTGAATTCCATAACTGAACAGATCTAAGCCAATCAGATTTCTTCTTATTATCCAAAGAAAGTTTTTGTTGCTTATGATGAAAATGTTGATCATAATCTTCTACATCATCAAACACTTCTTGAGAATAAGAAGAAGCCCTTTTCTTAATTGGAATAAACTCTTCCAAAACAGGTCCATCTGTTGATGTTGTCTGTTCAGAACACTCAGATTGTCCATTCAAATTATACTCAGTTGTTGTTCCAGACAATTGTTGTCTACAAGCTTCAATAGCTAATAACCAACCAAAAAAACCCAAAATTATTTTTCAAAAATAAAACAGACCCAGATAAAAAAATCAAAACTTTAACTCATAATAATCATATATATATAAGAAAAAAAACAAAAGGGTACACGTATGTACCTTGTGTAACGAGTTCTAAAGAAAGAGGAAGTTCTTTAGGAAAGACTTGAATCTTAAGACGTTCTTGTTCTAATGCTTGGATATAATCAGAGAAACCCATTTTGAAACGCTGCATTGTGAAGGCAAAAAATGGTTTATGTAAGAAGAAGAATAATCGATTCTGAGGAAAATGGCGTTTTGTGGAAGCGAGAGAGAGAGAGAGAGTGGGGATATCGATGAAGAAAGAATATGGGATCTGAAGAAGAATCAAAAATTGGAATAAGAAAAGTAAAAATAAAAATAAAAATAAAAAAGAATGAAGGAGAGAAACAAAGAAGGGAAAATGAGACAGTTCGCGAAGAACTCGGGAAAATATCGGGGTCGGGGCGTCGCGTATAAAACTAGAAGAATCTTTAATGCATTTTATATTCTTTATTCCGTTTTTGTTTTTTTCTGTCTTCCTTTTTTTTTTTCCTTTTATTGTTGGATAAGGATGTGAAATAGAATATACAATTTCGTTTGGTTCAAAAACATTGGGTAGGTTAAGAAAATGTTAAATATGTTTTTTTTTTCTTTGTAATATTTTTACTTTTTATTTTAATTTTGGTAAAAGAATTTTAACTTTTAATCTTTGAAAAGTTTTTCATTGTCATTCTTAATTATTGTTTTTAAATCAACTCATATCTATTATTTAAATTTTATCTAAAAAATTAATGTTTTTTTACAGTCTTGTTTGACATTATAGAATTCTCTTTAGCAAAAGTTTAATATTTTAACAAAAGATGGATTTTTATATTTTTAACGCAATAAAATTCATATTTAATTAAAAAATTTAGGGGATTTAATCAATGTTTTCTTTATTTTTTTTTACATATTCTTATAATATTTGAATATTTCTACAAAAATGCATTTAAAAATTTAAAGGATGCACATAATCTAACTTAAAAAAAATGATTAAAAGGGCAAACAACAAAACTTTTAGAGAAATAAAATCAAACAACTTATTTTTAGAGCCTAAAACAAAAAGTTTGAATGACTACAAGGATAAAAAACATATTCAACAGTAAAATAATAATAGTAATTATTATTATTATTATTTGTCATTTCTTTTATCCATGATCTATAAAAAAAGAAATTAATAAAAGGGTTTATTACTACCACGTGTAGTTTGCTAAGATCTCTAAAACACCATGGGATGTTTGTTGTCTACCTAAGATTAACGTGGTATTAGAATAATGAGGCCTCATCAAACGAATGAAGCTTTTCTTATGAAAATACTCTAGAACATGATCCACATACCTAGTTATATCTCGTGCAAATTTCTTTACAATAAGTACGGCGAAAACAAAGATCTTCGAGAAATTATTAGCTCCCGAACTTATGATTCCCCTCTTCAAAAAGATTTAGTTGGTATATGGGATCAATTTTAAAGTCACGTTTGCCAATTGGCAGGCGAAAACCACATCAATTTTTGGACTATAATCGGTCGTTCTTCTACGTCTTTTTCTGCTCAAACTTCTATCGACACAACACTCACATTGAGAAATATCCGAACAGAGGAGGGAGATATGAAGTCAAACTTGCTTGCCTCATGTTAAGTTTAACCATGTAGTTTCCTCCCTACCCCAAAAGTCAGTGATGCCCCATACTCTATGGCACGAGGAGACACCAATCCTCACCAATTCATTGTGCAAAGTGTCTACAACTTACAATGTGGTAATCTCAACATATCGAATAAATTGGAAGTTTTTGTGAACCTTGAAAGGCCCTCACATAATTTAAACTTTTATTTGGATTGATTTTCATAAACATCTTCTAACTAATTATCATATGAGTAGATGGGGAATTGAATCTCCCCTGCTTGTCGTGCTTGGGAAAATGGGGAGGAAACTATAATTCATGTTTTGAGATGTTGCGCTTAAGCAAATCAAATATGGGCAAGGTTAGTAGCTTATAGTCACATAAATAATTACTCTTCTTTGAATTGGAGAGACTAGATCTTCGATAACCTTGCGCTCTAAATGGAGGGGATGCAAAATGATAGTTGGAAAAGTAAAAAAGACTATTTTCATGGTCACGTGCTAGAATTTATAAATATGGGGGAGCAAATCAATCATCGAAGAAGAATTTCAACGCCCACGGAATTTGGCGCATATGATTCTTAAGATGACAATAAAACTTGACAATTATGAGAAAACTTATGAAATAGAGTGAAGTCATATCCATGATATTGTTTCGTTGGAAGCAACCTCCGAAGAAATTTATTAAGATCAATTATGATCGTGCTCATTAGGAATAAACTGACCTTGTTGGATGTGGTGGTTTATTAGACACTAATGAAATTTAATAGAAGGGCTATGCTCAAAAGGTTGGCACTTGTGATGCCTTCCACGTAGAGATTTGAGGAATGTACATTAACATTGAATTGGTCAGACACAAAATTGGAGAATGTACATTAACATTGAATTGGCTTTGAAACAGAGGATCACTCACCTGATTGTTGAGAGTGATTTTAAGATACTAGTTGACATAGTAACATTAGGTTGCAACATCACCAGAACTACCCACATTTTGATTAAATAATTCTGAGATGTCATGAATTTGAATTAGCATGTCCTAAATCACTTATTTAAATCTAATTGAACGTCTATCATATTTGCACTAGTATTCGTTGATCGGGTTTTTGCATTATCAATTGTTATGTGCATGAGTTATGTTAAATAGTGAGTAAAATCTAATTAATCATCAATGCCGACATTATTAATCTGGACATATACACCTAAGTTTCAATCAAAGAGTAATGATATTTGTACAACTATTTGGTGAAAACTTTTTATTTTTTTATGGGAAATGCTAACCCTGGTTAAGGATATGAAAAATGAAATTATATAATAGTTAATGCATTGAAATTGTGTAATTAATTAATAATAATGTCAAAAGCAGTTTGCTTTTATGATAATAATTCTCTTTTATGGTATGTTTAACCAGTGCCTCGAGGGCACCGGTTAGCAAGACTCTTTTTTTATTGGTAAAAAATAATAGAAAGAGAAAAAAGAAGAGAGATGATGAAAAAATGATATAAGTATGAAAGAGAGAGTTGTATAAATATAATTTCTCATAATAATATTTTTTTTGTGGTAGTTGAAGTTTCAACACGGATCTTGCATATATTATACAATATTAATGTCGGCTGAGTTAAACTCACGATGACATAATAAAACTCTAATAAAGAAACATTTTTATTTTTGAGGAAAATAATTTTTTTTGTTTTTGGTGTTATAATTGAATCTACAATTGCACGATTTTTTTTCTTTTTTAAAGTGTTTGATTCGGTAACTAAAAAAGGGTCATTTTGATTCGCATTTTCATCGTGCGTTAGCAATGACATCACCCTTTCTATCCGTTTTGGTCACCTTCGTTGGATAAGATCATGAATTCTTATCTTTTATATCCTTTTCTGACAACCTATCTTTTTTGATGTTTTTACCAAACTACTCCATCTCACATATGAATTCTGCAATTATATACCATAGCATATCGAATTTCTTAATGTAACCAAATGCGACATTGTTAGACATTTCGTTTATATCAATTGACAATTGTGACTTCAATTTTACTCTGAAATTTCATAATTAGCATGTTATAACACAAAAACATACTTTTAAAAATGCTCTCAAATTTTGTAAAAAAAATAAAAAACCTCTCAAATAAATGTTTTTTTAAGAGCTCTCAAATAATTGACTTGATTTTCGTTGATTGTGTTGACTTATATCTTAAAGTATGTTTCTTTTAAAGTCTTATATTTAATTTTTTCGATAAACTTATTTGAATGAACCTAAAATATCAATTTTGCTTATAATTAGAAACAGATAAAATATTTAAAAAAACTTTAATTATTGATTAGTCTATAATTAACTCACAACCAAACTATACTTACCTCGAAACTTTCAAATTTCCAACTTCCATTCCAATGCTCTTAAATTTCAATTTTTATTGTTTAATTCTTTTAGGGTTCATTGTCGTTGATAGAATAACACAAAATTAATAAAGACATGTGCATATAATGTAAAGTTGTTTCATTTTGTTTTTATTTATTTTGTCAAAAAGATTATCATTAATTTAAAATTAAGAATACTATATTTTCATTTGATACATATTTATAAAATTGATTTACACTTCCACTAATTAATATTAAGAAAAATGTTATTTATACACTCATATGCTTACTATATCATTTCTCTCTTCTTTAATGTAACTCTCTTTTGTAATTTTCACATTTTTTAAGAAAAGCTGTCGGTGTAATTAATGTGTCTGTTTTGTATGTTAATATTACTAAATTGTCCTTTGTTTGTATGTGTATTAAATTTGACTTTTCAAATTTTAAGACAAGTTAGTGGTATTAATTAGGGATATGTTTACGAAAAAATATTATATGCTTCTAGTAATTTGAAAAAGGGTTTACATTTAAAGGCAAAAATAAAATCAAATGGATGCTTAGATATATGGACGGAGGGAGTATCTCGTAAAAGAAATAGAGAATTTGTGATATGTGATATGATAAAAAAGAGATATACTACATTTATATGGATGGATCCAATATAAGTCTATGTGTAGCTATAGTCACACACAAAAAATCATCCCTGTTTATGTAGGACAATTTTTTATAAACAAATTTTGAATGAATGTTAGAAAATGATGACCGTTGAAATATCATTGTTGAAACATAAATAACATAGCTATATTATATGATTGGAAGAATAAATAAAAGGATATGCATGGAAGATACTTGGGAAGTCTCTATCCCAAAGGAAAAGGGAATACCAATCCGAATCTGAATGATAAGATGTCAAACATTACACGCGATTCTTATGCCGCGTAATGTGAATGGATTGAATCTATGTTGCCTTTTCGTGCTTTCCAAAGGCCAATGCCTAAATCTCACTGCCAACCATATTTCACATTTTTTCTTATTCAAAGTGTATACTTCATATTGCAATTTCCACAGCTGGATTATCAGCGCGTGACTTTTTTTCCTTATCTATGTGAATCGAATTTGTTGTCTTAAGTTTTACATTCCGTGTATATTAATCAATAATCATTGTTTACATTTATAAATAATTGAAACAAGTAAGCGATTACAACAATCAAGCGAGGAAGCATCTCGGTCAAGTGAAAGATAGGTGATGTCAAAATAGTTAAGGGAAGGAAGTTGATTCTTTCCTAAGGCAGCTAACTCTTGACGTGGGTTGTTAGGGACTCAAAAATGAGTCAAAGACGTTGTGAGATTGGACCACGATGCATCACTCACAACTTGTTGCTCTCAACGCCAATAGTTGTTATGTGGAATTAGGGTCTGGACACCATCGATAGTGGGGGCTGCACATAAGGAAATAATGTCAACGAATCATGTCGAGGAGAAGATAACGAAGCCGAACGCGGGACGCCACAATCCCACTAACATGGGAGTTATCACACACACCCGCGAAAATTATCCTAATATGGGTTACACACTATAGGCCACGTCGTTTGGCTAATAGACAATACATTCGATATAAATATTATTTTCATACATTGTAATTAACATATCCAATCAATCAAACAAACTTAGTAAATTATCCCTTTATCTTTATGCTTTTATTTTTCTATTCCTAGTTTAGCTTAAAAGCACAAAAAACTACCATACTTAACGCTTTACTAGAGTAGTTAGGCAATCCACAACTGAGGGACAAAAGTTCATCCTTCAGTCTTAATTGCTTGAAACAAGGGGATCATAGTTGAAGAATCTCAGTTGATCTCGGCTAAATTTAGCTTCCATCAACAACCAGTTACGCTAGACTTGGTTGTAGTATATAACATTTGTTTCACATTAGATTTTTAGGTTGGACCAAACTCAATATGACATCCACTAGGCAATGTAAGCATTTTATTATGATCTATCAATCTATGACTCTTTCCAACCTTACAACCCCTAACAAGCTTTTACTGACTTAAGCGTGATTACACCTAAAAGTAAGTATTCTGTTAGCTAGGATCGACAAATAGTTGATTTAAGGATATTTGATTTTCTCCTCAACCGATGGAAGGTTAATTAAACGTTCTATGTTTATAGTGTCACTAACCGCAAAGAGTGTTCATCAAGGAAATATATTTTAAGGGGGAATGTACATATTGAACCTTATCAACGAATTATGACGAGAAAAGGAAAGATGCAAGCCGAACGTGGGACACCACACACCCCTTCAAAACAATACTCATAGCTTTCAAGACTACTTAAAAAGTCGGTGACCTTATAGTTAGGAGAACTAATCGTTTCAATTAGTTGGGAGGATTGAGGTTACAATTGGTTTAAGTGAAATCAATAAGGAGTAATATCAATTGACCTATTGGAAGCTAAATAGGTTTACAATGGCTAAATTCCTACTTTATGGTGCAATAAGGACATTGTTCACACACAACTTCAATTAATTGTGTCACATCATCTCATTTCTAAGAGATCAATCGATGATACAACACAGAGGGCATTTGTTTGCACAAAAAAAAGTGCCATGTTAGTCAAACTCATCAAGTAAAAGATTACAAAATTTAGGCGAGGTAGCCCTTAGTCGAGTGAAAAACAAGCGATGTTGGGACAATCGAGTGCGGAAACTCATTCTTTCTCAAGGCCACTAACTCAGAACATGGGTTGTTAGAGGCTCAAAACTAAGTCAAAAAAATAACGGGACTTTACAATGACGCATAACCTATGGTTTGCTTTCCTAAACGACAATGGCCGCTCTAAGGAATGAGGGACCATACACTATCAGTAGTGGAGGTGTGCGTAAAGAGACCATGTCGGCATATCATGTCGATGTGGGGAGAAAGAAGCTGAATGTGGGACACCACAATCTCTTAATCGCTTGAAGTAAGGGAATCATAGTTGTGAAATCTCAGCCGACTTTGACTGAATTCAACTTCCATTAACAAGATAAAAAAACAAAATGTTATAAAAAAAATTCAATATCATGTTACAAATTCAAATTGGGCTTTTTGCAAAAAAGAAAAGAAAAAAGATTGGGCTTATTACATTTAACTTTTATAACACTTAGTGCAATGTATTTTGAAAATTGCTTTTCACACTTAAGAAACACCATGAAATGACAAGTTTAACTCTAAATTTCATCGATAATTAACCACTATTAGTTAAAATTCATCGACAGATAACTACCGATGAAGTTATATTTATAATTTTGTGGTGTTTCATAACAATTTTTGATATGGGCACATCAATTTTCGTGCATTCTTTTACCAAAAAATGAAATAAAACAAGTACAACCAACTCTCATGGGCTCAAGAAAATATATCCCATTTATAGTTTTTATAGATTGCGAAGGGATGATTGGTCAATAGATACCTTATAATTGCACAGTTGATTATAAAAGTCTAATGAAAATTACGACCTGATTTTATTTTACACACAAAAATAGCTGATATAAAGTTACAATCCGATCAAAAGTAAAATTGAGATGTCTATTGAACAACAATTTTTACTAAAGCAACTTAATTTGTAAGTGGTAAAACCTTTATTTTGTCACTACATTTCAGTCAAATTTAATTGACTTTATTTATTAAAAAAAGGTCTTGTTAACGAGTGTCCCCGAGACACTCTTTAAGGATTCCTAAAAAAGAAATTATTTCATAAAAAGTCAAATATTTTGATTTTCAATACATTGATTACACATACTTTCATATAAAGTTACCATTTAAAGGTCTTAAAGAGTGCACCAGAGACACTCGTTAACATTTCCAATTAAAAAAAAATTGGAAAATGGATTCTTTCATTAATTAATAAAGTTGCAATAATAATCATTTTATAAATGTTCTTAATTAAAATCGAGCTTCGTTCCCGTGAGCTTAACTCAATTGATAGGGACATTGCATAATTTATACAGGGGCAGGGGTTCGAACCTCTGACACTCCACTTCTCCACATTTATAATGTGTGAGCTCCAGCCACTAGGCTACCTGAAAAAAAAATCGAGCTTCATTCGCCTTAAAAAAATTGATATTCATTCCTTAAAATTACAATGTCAATCTCTTATGCTAACAACTCATAGACAATCAAATTTAATTGACATAAGTATATATTCCATAAGATCACTATTATAAGAAATATTTCGTTTTCAGATTCATTAAATAATTCATCGAATAAACCATAAATATCAATTATTTGATAAACATGATTTTTTTTTTGCCTATAATTATAAAAACATGGGTATGTTACAAATATATTAAGGGAGTAAAGTGTAGATTTTAACATAAGAGAGGAGAATAATGTAATTCAAACTTCTCTTAGAGGAAGAGAGTGTAAAGTTTTCTATTATGTTTTGAATAAGAGGAGAAATGAATGTATATTTTAATATAAGAGAAGAGGATATAACAATTCAAACATCTTTAAAAGATAATAATGTATACAAACATCTATGATATAGCTGCATTCCAAGTGATAAAATCTCTACTCGGCATGCCATCAAATATCCTTCTAATATATTTACACTATATATTTTTTCCTTAACATAATTTAACACAATACATGTTGTCAGGTGTAGCACGTTAAACTAACAACTTGTTAGAGACCTTAGTAAAATTTCGTGATTACTATTAGAGACTTAACTGATAGTAAGTACGCATAATCGGAGACCTAAAATGAAGTTGGTTTTTAATGGATGATTGATTTTAAACAAAAGAGAGAATTATATGACATTTAGAGGTTTGAGATTTAGAGATTTAGCGATTTGAGATTCAATTTGGGGATATTGATTTTAGTTCAGGGACCAAAGTGACCATTTTTTATTTTCACTTTAGTCCCTTTGACACCTCATATGCAACATCATCACTTAACATAATTATTTAACGTCAGAGACTAAAGTGATAACAGAAATTGCTGAGTCATGTGAAAAAGAGCTGTAGAATCAAAGACTAAAGTGACTATTTCTTCAAATAAATTAAATTGTTAGACTTAGTTTACGTAAGTTGCAAATCAGTTAGATTTTGATTTTAATCGGTTGTTTTTGTTACTTTGGGATTAATTAATGTATAAAGTGCATCCTCCTACTACTAACTGTACTCAACAATTCTTTATTCCATAGTACACTTTTATTTTCACCTTTCTCTCTTCCATGCTTAATACCAATATTTTGCATATTCTATTACAAACATCAAATAGGTTCTGCCTATCTATTACTACCTCCATTCACGATTCATCTCTTATTAACTTGTTTCATTTTCTTTTTCTTTGATAGTTTTGTATCTGATTTGGAATTTGTAATCTTTTATTATTTCATAACTTTTGCTGGTAATTTCAAAATTTAACTTAATGGTTTGTGCCAGTGGTCTTAACTAAAGTGTGAATGCCATGACTTGGTTTTTTCTCCCCGGTGCTACCATATAATATTTCAGGCTACAGGCCATTTTGTTGCTTTCATAAATCCTTTTAGGCGAGCCATTTCCCATTGTTGTAATTAGAGTATTTTTATCAATTATTGATGCAACAAGCCTTTTTAATTTAATCAAATTTAGATATTCATCATGTGGTGTTTATACCTATTTAAAATTAAAAGAGAACTTCTACGGTTCAGATGTGAAAAAAATTAGAACGTTCAGTTTTTTTTTAATAAAATAGTAGAAAATATTATTTTTAATTATAATTTTTAAAGGTAAACTCAAGATAAACTGAAATAAAACCCGATCTTAAATGAATAGATGAAGTTTATTCAGAAACCGAAGTCATAAGCTCCTTTTTCAAGTGACAAGGTGCTTGCAAAAGACACTATGACAAGGGTCGTATACTCAACTTGCACGTAGCAAGTTGAGTAATTGAGATAAGTATGTGTTCATGTTTAGGGGCGAGACCCTAATTTATAGTGATGCATCATCCGATACATTTTCTTTATGCGATTTGATGCAATTTGTTACAAGGTTCATCTAGATATTTGGGGTAACCCGATCTGAGATAGGCAAGGAATGCCTATCTGATTTAAATGAGGTCACTTGTAAGTAGGAATAACATGATAACTATTCAAAAGTTGGTCGATGTTTTAGGCGGTGAAGCACATCAATGCTCCCTTTATATCCAAGGTAGGAATGACGTGGGTCCTAAGGTATCATATAAGGTTCTTATCTTGTGTTGCACGTCGTTCTGAGACATGATGTCTCCAAGGTGGTATAGGAGGTAAAATTATGTTGTGCACCATGCTACAAAACGAGGTATCCACCTCAATGGACTTGGATATGGTTCCTTTATCGCGCCTTTATGCATATTCTTATGGGCTTTAATTTCATACCCTAGCCATTTATCGCGCATCTTATTTTTTTTTTTTTTACAAAAATGCCCATGCAATTTTCGAATTTTAGAATCTGAATTGAGTTTTTTCCTTGTTATAGGGTGAAAAAAATGAGTTTTCATTCACCAATTTGAATTTTATTATCCGAAAACCTATAAAAATAGGGTGCGTTCTTTTCTTTTTCGGATTATAGAATCCGAACACCTCTTAAACACCATTTTCAAGGAAAAAACAGTTCGAATTATATAATCCGAACTGTATCAACACAAATTTTGAGTTTGTTTGTAATATGGATAACCAATTTAAGGACAATATTAATCTTCATAACTATCATCCTTCTGTTTAGTTAAAAATCTCGTTTTCGGGTTACTTGATCAGATCGCTCCGAAACTTCCCCAGAAAATCAGAAAAAATCAAGTGTCAAGACACCCTTAGAAGAGACTTCTTATGGGACTCCACCCCTCAAAATCTAAAATTCCATCGTTTAAACTCTTTTTTTTTTTAATTTTTTATTTTTTTAGAAAAATAAAAAAAAAATTTTTTTTTTTTTTTTTTTATTTTTAAATTTTTTTTGTTTTTTTTTTTTTTTTTTTTTTTTTTTTT
>Ga0099826_10001496_pt1 | contig 14097 bp, 5 predicted proteins | sample Mtrugardesep15_FD_76830 | JGI IMG/M metagenome (GOLD analysis project Ga0099826, IMG submission 76830) | Root nodule microbial communities of legume samples collected from California, USA - M. trunc garden sep15 | ecosystem: Host-associated > Plants > Roots > Nodule | place: USA: California... | reverse complement strand
AGTTTTGTTTTTTTTTTTTTTTTTTTTTTTTTTTTTTTTTTTTTCTAGCACTCCTTCTGTTGGATAGTCTACGTGGAGAAGTTATTATATTTCATTTTAATTTATAAAAAATAATAATAATTATAATTAAAGGTATAATGAAGGTGGTCGTAAAAAAAATACAGTGCTTCTGTTTAAAAAATAGTACAGGGTTTTAGTGTTTTTTGTAAGAGAAAAAATATCATGTTTTGTTTTTTATCAAAAGAAAAAACTAAAGCAGAAGAAAAAGAAAAAAAACCACAAAAAAGTACGGTGTTTTTATACACACTTGAGACAAGAACTATATATATATATATATATATCTTGTAAATAAACTCTAAAAATTTTAATATATGAAACAAAAAACTCATAAGAACTTTTTGCATTTATTTGAACGACAAGTGCACCTTGATCAATGTTTAGACCCGCCAACTTTGTCGGTGATGGAGATCGAAAGCTCATACACTATCTTATTCTTGACTTATGAACTAAATACAAATATGTCATTATTTTTGACAAAAAAAAATTATGCTTTTTATTTGAGAGGGAAAAAATTATGCTTTTTATTTTCTTTATTTTTTTTAAGAAGATCATCACTAGTGAATAGTTTCTCCCTTCTTTTATGATAATGGAAAGTAATCCGATGATGATTTTTTCATGAACCTCTTCTTTTCTTTTGTACTGAAAAGTAAATTACATTCACCTCCCTTCTTATGCTAAAATATACACTTCCCTCCCCTCTTATTTAAAATATATTAGAAAATATTTTACTCCCTTCCCTTAAGAAAAGTTTGAATTACATTACACTTCCCTCTTATGTTAAAATCTACACTTTAATCCCTCAATAATTTTTTTATTTTCCAATAATCTAACAAAAAAAAAACAATCTAAGACACTTCAGAAAAAAATAGTATTGCAGAACAATTTTAATATAATCAAAATTTGAATACATATTTTTCGTTATTTTTTATTCAGAATTTTATTAACATATAGTTTTAAACGCTAAAATAAAACATAAAACAATCCAAAATAAAATGAAAATATGTGATAAATTACAAAATACAATAAAGTATTGTTATTTAAAAGTTAGTATTATACTCTAAAATATAAAATTAATAGCAAAATATTTAAATTAATTATCATTGGTATTTAAATTATAAAGAAATTAATTTATTTTTCTTAAATGGTAGTTCAAAATTAGTATATATCATAAAAATATCTATTTAAGTTAAAATAGATTAAAGTGTAGTGCATATTTAATTATTAAGGGATGAGGTTGTAATTCAAGCATCTTATAGAGGAGGGAAGTATAAATTTTCTTTTCAAGAGAGGGAAGTGTATATTTTAACATAAGAGGGGAGGGGAGTGTAATTCAAACATCTTTGAAGGGGGAGTGTAATTTACTCTTGTTTTTATACAAAATCAAGGCAACATTTTTGTTGAAAGAGAAGAAGGTTGCTCGAAATATGAGGTTAAACAAAAGTCTTGAAACATGAGAATAACCTAAAGATTTTTGGGATGAAATTAGTAATAGGGATTAATGAGTCTTACCAATATAAAAATCATGAGAATATGAAGCTATGTTGGCAAAACACACCATTTGTTCTCGCAAGAGAACGAATGATATTTACAGAGTTGCTTCATCCCTTAAGCGATAATTTCTCGTAACAATTAAAAAAGGGTATGATTTGGAATTGGTCATTGTAATTATAAACTCCAATGATTCAAGGCATACTTTTATAATTTGCATACTTTCAAAGTCAAAATCAAACACGAACCTTTGAAAAACCAAAATATATCTAACTAAACACTCAAAAAAGAAAACCACATTGGCGGCCACAAGTCCATGTGGCTACGATATTCTTTATTGCAACGTTATACCTATGCACTTATGGGTGTATCACTGTTGACTAGGGTGTATTACGACAGTTATGACAATGAACATTAATAATCGTATCTGTTGACCATTGTATTATGCCAATGGTCGAGACATTGTGGATCCAAGGAATCCTATAACTTTGGACCACTTGATGATGATGGATCGGTGTGAGTTGATGAGTTTTTCGGCCTTTCGCTTGGCCTATATATGTAGGTCAATAAGACATATTTCACTACTAAAAAAACAAAAACTTGTGAGAGAAATTTAGAGAGGAAAAATATGAAATTCTTTTATAATTCCGTCACTAAATTTTACGACCAAAAAATTTATGAAAGATATTATTTTTTATGTCACTAATTTCCTCCTTAATTTTTCTTTTCCTAGTAGTGTTTGGAACTACTTGTGATTGAGGGAACACGAACCTTTGTGTAGTCCAAAACAAAGTGTGTATGAATTAAATTGATAAAATAATTATTTTATAATTATGCTCCCTTAGCCTGATATAAGAGTACGTATTCAAGTTCTTATCGTGTAAAAGACAGAGCGTGTCGTATATTATTAGGATGAGGAATATGCATACATTTCATTCATCCAGCAGCATAGCCTCCTTCCCTCATTGTCAACAAAATTGAGGTTGAGACTTTCTCCACCTCCTTCCCTCACGCTATATATAATATTAAATATTTATTTATTTATTTATTTTAAAAAAAAAGCTTCTGAAATGAAATAAACTAAAGTTAGAATTGTTGCAACTTGCAAGTAGATGTTAAATCACAATCACAAGTGGTGTGTGTTAGGGGGCCAATATGCCTAATTGAATTTTAAGAATTTGTCTTATCGAGAACCATCTCTTGACTTGCATTATGCGTACAAGAAACTAGAGACGATATTTCTCCATAAGTGTTTCAATTTCAATAAAACGGATTTTTCCGGAAGAAAGTGACAAAGCACGTTCCTTCACTTCATATATTAAACTTTGAAGTACGAAACGACGGATATGGGTGAAAGAAATCATCTCGTTCGTTATTTGCTAAAAATATCTTAAGGAAGATACTTCCACCACATCACTATTATAAACAAAAAAAAAAAATTCTTTTTAAATCCAATAGATACATTAAATAACTGATATATCTAATCTATGTTATAAAATAAATACATATATTACTTAATGAATTTGAAAAAAATGATAGCAGTTGGAGGGAGTGATCAAGTATTTGAATGATCACAATTATTTGAACATAGAATCAAAGACACATAAAAATACATATTATTTATTTTTCTTAAAAATGCATTTTTTTTTTTATCTTTTTATCATTTTCCAAGTATATATGTGAGTTTAAATAGTTGTGACCATAGTAAACAAATTAGTTATAACCATCGACGGATCGAGAAATTTCAAATAAACAGGACAATATTATATCCTATAACATACTTATATAAAAAAATATATTACAACATCGTGATAAAATAATTGTGTAGTTATTGTTAAGCAAAGAATTAGAAATTGCGCAAGAAGTATACTTACTTATATCAAAAAAAAGTTAAGGACACTATAATTAAATTTTTTTGTGAGTCGTTAATTTAAATTTGTTGTATTATCTTTTTCATTTTCACAATTATCAAATATTGTTTTTTATGTATGTGATCAAACAATCATTTAACTTCATCTTTCATGTCATTATGTCTTTTATTATTCATAATTTTTTGTGGGGCATTATTTATTTCTTAGTGGTAACTAAAATAAAACGACTGAAAATCTTAGCGGAGACAATTGCCTCCAATGAACTAAAGGTTGATGATATGTGCCCGGTTGTAAAAGATGAATAAAAGATAACATAATGGATACTAATAATGATGTAAGCAATGTATTATTTGATTATGGAAAATTATTTGATAAAGAGTGGAGTTGGCAGCACAAGGGCGGCTGATCAGGTTGGATGATTTATGGGACCATCAATCTACTTAGCACTAGATCCTCTTAAATTCTTTTCTCTCATATAGTATCGATTTCACCATTAAACTATTTTACTCTCAAAGTTTTATATTAATAACACATCTCATTTTTTTCAATTCAATATTGAGATTGATAGCACGTAAGAGACCAAGATAAACAAATATAAGAAGTTCCATTGTCATTTAGTTAATCATAAGATATTGACTTTTTTTTATTTTAGTATATTTTATATACGTTAGAAGATGGGCCCATTTGTGCTCACTGTGGGTGCCTCATTAAATTGTTGCATTGCACAGACCCACAAGAAGCTCGTGGTTTGGACCATTTTGGCGGTAGTATTCTGATTCTTTACATATTGTCTTTCATGGACACGCAGCATGTGACTCATGATACATGAATGTATATGATATTATAGGATCTTGTTAACTAGTGTTTTATGGAACACTCTTTAAATATTTTAAAATAAATAATTAATTTTAAAAAAATTAAATATTTTGATTTCTAATATATTAATTATATACAATTTTATGAATACTTATTACTTATGGTTTTTAAAAGTATTTCGAAACATTCGTTAACATTTACCTATGTTATATAATCTAAAAATTGACATACAGATAAGTTGACTCTATGATGTTTATGAACTGAGAGTCATGCCAAAATAAATTAATTACTCCACAATGGCTATATAGTACCAAATCGACACAGAGAATTATATGTAGTTCCCTAAAAAAAAGGAATTATATGTAGTTTACGGATCTAATAATTTTTGTGAGTAAAATGTTTTGTAGACGTGATAACAACCTCTTTTTTTAGAGGCAATATAGTAACAATTGAACTTAAATATTAGAAAAATATGAAAATTAAGTTGACATTAAATTTGGTCTATCGGCATACCAATAGTACCTGGCTGGCTGCATAAGGTTGTGGTGGCGAAAAAGGACAAGTTCGTCCTATTGTATGTGTCAATCATGTACCGACCAAAAAAGAATTATTTGTCTCGTATATCTTTATGGTATTTGGGTTTAATTTAACCGTCCAACCAATGTCTAATTTATGGAAGACGTTATCCATATTTTTGGTTCCTATAAAATTTCGACATTTTAAGTTGTGTCCTTACTTAATTTTAATAGCTTTTTTAATCCCTACAACAGAAATTTACTTATAATTTTAGTCTCTGCTAAAACAAATTTTGTTTAATTATCCTTAAATTCTTAAATTTTGTAACGATTTTTTTTATACAAGTTTAGAACATTATGAAAGGTTCATTTACTAAAATCTATAATTTTTTAACATGAAATAAATTAAATATTAATTTTTTAAAACGACAAAAGTTTAAGACATAAGTAACAAAAATATGGACGTAGAAATCAAATTTTTGCAATATTTTTTTTGGAGGAACTTTTAATAACGTTCTTAACACGCCTGTAAAAAATTGTTGAAAAACTTAAGAGTATAAGCATAAATTAAACAAATTTGGATTAAGTAAGGACTAATATTGAGTGCAGAAATTTTTTGTAGGGATTAAAAAAGATATTAAAATTAAGTAAGGACTAAACTTAAAAGGTCGCAATTTTATAGGGACCAAAAACATATTTAACTCTTACTTATATGCATCTTTCAAATTAATTGATCAAATGAGATTTGGATTCTTTCCATTGGAATTTTTCTCCATTTTCAATCTCCACCATTAAAATACAATAACTACTTTTTATTATAATTTAATTTTCACTTTCTCTCTTATGATTGATGGTTGAGATTTCACATCAGAAAACTTAAGAAAATTTTCAATTGCGAGAATCCCAATCCAATCAAATGATATTAGTTTTGGCACCTTGAATCATTTCCTTATATAATTGTGTTAATCATCAATATCTAATTTGGAGAGAAATTTTGAGATTACTCCTCAATCTCTGTAAATTTTGCAACAAAACACAAGTTGAAAATTCTAGCGTGCATATTTTCTTTTTTAAAATCAAATAAAAGGATTTGAATCAATTAAATTAATTCAAGATAATGGGAGATAAGATAACATATTGATGATATTACAGACAATCTAATTAAATTTGTGAATAAATTTCATATAAACATTGGTTTAAAAGTTACAAATGTTTTTAGTCCTTATATAAAATGTGGGTCATGCTAACTTATGTCTTTAGGGCACAAATTAAAGAGTTTAAAATAGAAATTAAAAATAAATCTTATATTGAAAATATAACTTTTGAAATTTTTAAACATTGAATACAATATCTAGTTGAACAATTTACATATTGAAATAGCCGGCCATAGTTTTCTAGTGAGAGAAACTCTAACTTCTCTCTAAGCTTTCTTTCTCCTTCGTTCATCGAGGAGGGGTGATTTTAGGTCATTTGTGACCTAGAATCACCCCCTTTACATCTTTTTTCCCCTTTTCTTTCAATCTAAATAAGTGGTTTTCACACATATCAAGTTTTTCCTTTTGTTTTTTTGTGATTTCGACGTCTAAGTGCGGCGTTGTGTTGTTCGTCGTCTTGTGCGACGTTTGATTTCGCGTCTTGTCGCAGTGTTCGTTTATTTCCTATTGAAAGATCGATATCAGTCAATTACAAATTCAACCAATGATTTAAACGTCAACGTTGCAGATCCGGAAGCTTGGGTATTTCGGTGACTTAGATTTTATCATATTATTTGTAGGCATTTTGCCGATGTATGCTATTAACTTGGGTGTTGTGAGTTTGTTCGCAAATTCACCCTTTACGTTTTTAGCGATGTTTGTATCTGATTTACTCTATCAATTTGAATGAATGAATATCGTTTTGTTTTTGTCAAAAAAAAAACATTGAATACACAATTTTCAAGATAAATTATCTACATTTAACTTATTAACTTATGCATCAAGGACACAAGTTAGCATTTCCCATAAAATATTACTACTGTCTTAAGATTTTCGATAAAAAATATGGTGTTAAGATCTCTTAAATATTTTAAACGTTTAGATCATTGTTGCTTTCGACGCTCCCTAGACTCCCCAACATGATATCCTCGTAAGAGTATTGTCAACGGAGATTTTTTTTTTTTATCTATTAAGAAGTACTTCCTCTGGTCACATCTATAAGTAAAATATAACTTTTTAGGTTCATGGAATAATTAATGTATCTAGTCACATTTATAGACCAAATACATTAGTTATGAACATAGAGAGTATAATACATGTCGTAAATTAAAGGATAAGACCCTTTTTTTACCCTTGTGCCCTTTAATTTGTTTTGATTAATTCTATTGAAAATATATTTTTTTAGAGAACTTTGATTATAAATAAATCTTGTGCAATATAAGAAAAAAAATATTGAAATAATTAAAAAGGCACAATTTTATTGTTTCGTCCATGATAAAAGAAAAATCTTATGACCATCCCTAGTTCTAAGTATATCTTTGCATTAGTGGATAGTCAATATCATAAAAGAAAACAGAGATTATGTTTGAATATAGGCTAAATGAGTTTGGCCTAGCTTTTTTTTTTTCCCGATAATAAGAGTGTTGAAGCTCAGAAAAAACATCAACTAAAGCTTAATCAAACATGAAGAAGTCACTCCAAGGAGATCACCTAATAGAAAGGTATAATTTGAACAGAACATTGTTCATGTAAAATCAAAGTAGAATCATAATCCTATACTAAATTTGCTAAAGCATATATACAAAGAATTTACTTTTTTGGATAAATTTATTATAGGAATAGATTTATGATTATGTTTAATAGTTATTTTTATTAAAAAGAAAAATATCAGATTTTGTACCCAAAAAAAATAAAATTCGGAGTCTTTCACTTCGTAATTTTTTATTTATTTTAGAATATGCATTCATTCATTTTATAATGTGATAACAAGAAGTTGAGACACTTTCAAAATGAATCATTGTAATGAGAAGAAAAAAACCGCTAGTAAGGAATAACACCGTTTTAGATTATTATTTTCGGTCGAAGTTTGAACTTCAAATCTTATATATATATTGTACTATACATTGTTCCTACCAATAGAGTTAATCTTACGAAAAGAAATTTAAAAATAATAAAAATAGTTATTTTGTCATTCATTATTTAAAATTGTTCAATTGAAGAATACAGTACGTTTTAGAAACGAAGAAAAGAAATGTTTTGAGACTTTTAATTATATTTCTTAATTAAAGTGTCAAAATCTTAAACGAGTTATTGTAATTGTAATTAGTAAAAGAAAGACAGAGCGAGTAAGTAAGTGCATGAAGATTTTGCCATAAAGGTGTCTGTCTGGGCGTGGTTTTTAAGAATGGCACTGAAATATTTGACATCCTCTGATCTGAACATATAAAAGTTGTCAAGTCAACTCACGAAACGACACGATCGAGTTTGTTATCTTAAAGTTCCCAATCCTGATCCATGTGAAATTTCAGAATCAGATAGTATATGAGTGACACCTTGGCACGCACTATATATGACAAACTTATAATATAATCAGATGCATGTCAGGTACAAAAGCTATTAAGTCTACTCGGTAACAAACAAGTGTCTCTCTGACTCTAACCGTAACGTAACTATATAAAGCTCAACAAAATGCAAATCGAGGAAGCATTGCATATAAACTTCATTTTCATAATATTGCGAATGATATGTGAAAAAACAATTAGACATAAGCACGGGTAAGGTAAGGAGAGGACTTGTCATTGAACCTGAAGGGTCCACTATGAAACCGTTGGATCCACTCCATTTAATTTCATTGGATCCAAATCCAAATCAAAGTAGTGACCAGTCAAGAATTTGACCATCTGACTCATTATTGACCCTCTGACTCTGCATTTATTCTCACCTCTAAAATTAAAAAAGACTTTGGAACTAACTTATTGTTGGATGGTCACAAAAAAGAAAAAGTGTCTCACTCATCAATTGCTTTGGTTTGGCTTTCATCTGTGGGAGTGTGAGTGGGACCACACATAATTTGTATGCAGGCAAGCATCCCGTGACTCACTTCTTTGTATATGCATACAATACAAGAAAGTTACTCTACTCCATGCTTATTGCACATTTATTTTTCGTTTAAATTCTTATGTTTCATCACATCACCTCAAGTACATTAACTAGTGACCCAATTCATGAAAACTTCATTACCAGTTTGGACTAGCTAGCCAAGCATATATATAAAGATTTAGTCTATTCAATACATCGGTGATGTTAGGTATATCTAATCATGATAGAACACCGTACTCTAATTATTCATGTATGTATCTTTGAAAAAATGCTTCAAGTAAGTACACAAACAAAAATAGCTAGGTGGAAAAAGAAAGATACTAACTAATTTGTTTTATAACTTTATATTGTTGACGAATGCTACTATTGCGTTGTTTTGGAATTGAGAAATAGATGAAGAGCGGTGGGTAGTACTAGCTAATTCCAAGTGTAGTTCAATGTCACTCCCTGTCTACCTTGAGTTATGATTTACAATGCATTTCAACCAACCCCACCGCACCACCCCAAAAAATAAAACCAATCAAGGACCATCGAATGTTAAAAATATCCCATCCCATGTATTGTTTGTAGAATAATAAAAACTAGAATGAGACAACAGATATAAACCATTCATTCTTTACCTCTAATCAGCCATTACATTTTATTTTTTTTCCAAAGATTTTGTTCAAATCAGAATTCCAACTCGTCGATTTAAATGAATCATTTTTGTGGTCTCTCTTCACCCCCGCCCCAAAACTGCCCCACAGCACAGCGCCCATTCGCTTCATGCGCGGGAAGGCTGCTTGGTCCCCCAGCACGATGGAGGTCCCGTAGCGCATCACGAGCACAAAGAAATGATGAACTTAAGTAAAGGAGCCAAAGAGCAGTAGCGCGCCTAACAGGCAACCCTATACCGAAGTCTCCACCTCGCCTATGGATTGAACCTCTTCGACCAGAAATGCTATGCTTGCCCACAAGACTACCCCTCTTCTAGAAAGCTTCGCGGGACCACTTTAAGGCGGGATATACTCTCATTAACAGTTAATTAAACACTTGAGTTCAATCACCTAGTTAAACCATTGCAATCTTAGTATTGAATATTCCCACGCATTACATTCACGTGCAATTAACTGCACAGTTGATTTATATCAACAGAAATGTTTGCTGACATACTCTAACATACTTTTAAGACCATTTCATTTCTTGAAAAGTTAATTAAGTTGGTCCCACTTGCAAAAGAAGTAATAAATTATTTTTGTATAATAATGTAAAGTTAGTGGAACCTATTTAAATACTTTTCATTTGAGTCCTGATTAGTGTATTGTCATTGAGTACTTAATATGTATTTTCATTAAAAAATTATAAATAAGTTATGTGTACATTTGATATCCATTTAAGGAGTCCTTGTTAATGGACTACCATTGTGGATGCTATAAGGACTTCATTAAGAACGCTGAATTGGTGGCTGTCGGATGTAAAGTTCGCATGAATGAAGGGCAAATTGATCGAGTCTTGCTACCATTGTCGGATGTAAAGATAGAAATTTTATCTTCGCATTTGTATTGGAAAATGATTACTTTAAAACTTTTAAAGAAAAAATACACAAATTTCAAGATATAATTTCTATCTTGAATGCCTTAACATGCACCCTTAGGCAATTGTTAGCATTTTCTTTGATGTTAATGACTATTCACAATGTCCCATGAAACAAGGAAATGGTCATTTATAGGCGCGACAAAAACAATGAATACTTCATTAACGATAAACCAGTTTTGCTCCTCTGCTTGGTAGTATTCTTTTCTCCAAACCATACATAAAAGAAGAAATAGCAATTCAACTAACATTTGTTGTGCAGTGCAGCGATTTTGCATTCCCACAAGCAAAAATCTATAGAAATAGTTTATGTACAGATATGCTGCTGATTCATTTGATTGTTACATTTTAAGTGTTTACAATATCTTGGTTTTGTTTGACACAGCCAGTGTCATATTCAATTAGTTCAGATTTTGACATAAAGTGAAAAAATAGTTATCAGCCATGATGTTAAGGGTTTCAACTTTCGAGTTAATAAATAATAATGAATGAATGCCGACATGCAAAATAAAATAAAATAAAGCATCTTTAACCTATTAAAACCTATTCACATGTCAAATTAAATTCTCTTACTAGAATGTTAATTTGATATTTTACTTCAACTCGTTATCAGATAACTTTTGCCTCAGGTTCTTCAGAGCATCCACTACTTCTGCATCAAGATTGTGCTTCAACAATCTACCTTGAAAAGAAGTGGATCTGTACAAAACAACATTAATAAGCAAACCAATCGGCAGGATCTGTTAAAGTAATTGAGCATCAAGTACTAACTACAATAGAAAAGTGGACTCCTTCAAAAGCATAAATCAATTTCGCTGTAATGAAAAAATATCGAGACTTAAAATTCTCTTCTCATTTTTCGTTATTTGGGGGGTAGGGTACATGCAGATTCTGAGATTGTGTGACCTTATCCTTACATGATCCCATCAATTCATGTTATTGAGATGAGCAAATAATTACAAAAAGTTGTGTGAGAAACCTAAGCACAATCAATCACTCACACAAGATTTAAAACTTAATATTGGAAACTACATAAACAAAGACCCTAACTATAAGGCATCTATAAAGAAAATATATGTATTTAGTTGACAGTCACTAGAAATCAGAAACTCAAGCAATTTCCCATGAGAACATTTTTTGTGATAAAGTAACAATAAATATTATATCCTCAGTAGTTTCAGTAGTTTCACATATTGCTTGAACCAGGGCTAGGTGGATTTCTCTAGAACCATTTTGAGATGGGAAAATTTACTGAATGCTTGAGGAGTCCCTCAGCACACAGACATACAAGATTTACGGTTTAGTATTAGAAACTACATATATACAGAAACTAAGGAAACTAATTACATGACAACTTTTAAAACTAAATAGATTATATCCTCCCTTAATAGGAGAAACTTTCTAGCAAATGTTCTATTTTCCCTTTCATTATGGCAGAACTTTTCTCCATGAACCCATCAAGAATATAAATAAATCTGATAGTTAGATATTCATTAAGGAAATTTGTGACTAACAAAAAATCACAATAGATAAAACTGGTTTGTAAATTTGCATTGCATTAGAGAATATTGCATCTCAAGTTGCACAGGCAATTAATACACAGGTCATAAACCATACAGTGTAAAATCATAAAACATTTATAACAAAACGAATATATCTGATGGAAAATACATACTATTTTTTCAAACTTAATGCATACCTTTGCTCTTGAAGCATCTCTTCAACCTCCTTTTGTGATGCCTTGATCTACTATCCAAACAAGTAATAAACATGACCATGTAAAATATCATTGAAGGATATAAAATTCATCCAAATGATTGTCAATTTGTCACACTAATCAAAGAATTGGATTTCTGAACCTCTTTAATTGCATGGTCATGTATTTTTAAATTATGTGAACTCTTCAATTTAATACTCCATTAAAAAATCAGAGATTCAAATGTACAACAAAAACAATTGAAGACAGGCGTTTTATGAGAAGAAAACATTCAGAAACGTCAAATTAATGTTTTACCTCGGTTATCAATGCCTTGCAACTCCAAACAAAGGCCCCCTGAAAGCATCCAGAGTATAAATCTCAATTACAGTTACTTGATAACTGGGCAATGGAATGCACCAGTATTTGAAAAAAAGAAGAAAAGGAAATCATGTTAAAATCATAGAAAACTTTTATTTCCTTAGTTTGCACAGATTAACAAGGAGAGAACAATACTTATAATTGGAAAAGAATTATAAAGACAATTGACAATCAAGTTGCTTCAATGTTACTCAAGTTTTCAATTTATGAGAATGTGCATGTGCTTACTGCTCCATGTGCTGCTTGTTGTTGACAGTGATCAGAAGTGACGACCCAGACTTTGGGGCAACCATCCTCCTTTAAAGCTGAAACCTAAATTGAGTAAAGAATACAACATTTAAGTTCAATTCAAAGAATACAATGAAATCAGATATGTGCAGCATTCATAAAGACAAACGTTTCCCAGTTGATAGTTTCAATTTTGATGCAAGAAGATTCACTTGATGTGAGTAAAAATGAAGCTCTATTATAACTTAATATATTGTGTGCGAGTGTTGTAAACCTCGGAGTACTAAGTTCAGTTCCTACTCATAAAAAACATTTCCATTTTAATTGAATTGTGGAGATTACCGTTGATTTTCTTATTAAAAACATGAATAAGTCATATGCAGCACATCATTGCAAGTGAAGATCCACATGTGCACAAAATAATCTCATCTTAAATTATGGGACTATAGATGGACTAAATGCTAATCCATTAATCACTTGGTAGAATTCAACATATAAAAGCAAGAGCAGCAGAAGATGCCAGCACATTCAAAAAAGGATGAAGAGCGGTGTTGCATGGATACAGGTACAAATGTTTGTGTTAGTGTGCACAAGGTTGCGGGGATTTGGCACAAATTTTGAAGGAAAAATAAAGTGTCAACTTACTTCATTTAGCAACCTACCAAACAACTTAAGAACAAAACTTGGAATTATGTAAAGATTGATTTGAACATTATTAATGAGTGAATATTGTGTAAAAAAAAAAAAAATGTTTACACGAGAAGTACCAATAGTGTATACAAGTATACATAGCTAGCACATGTATGTATGACAAATATTTAATGAGAACCCAAGCATTGCAAATCAAACCACAATAATGATAGATGTAGAGATCAAAGAGATAGTAAAATTCATATTCCAAAATTGTCCTGTAGTTATAAGTTATATGATATCTAACCTCTTTTTCAATCCAAGTATCAGCAGATGCTTCACTTGAGAAAACAATGTCGATGCTGTAAAATGGGGAAAGTATAATTTAGAAGAAGAAGATAAAAATTGAAAGAATTTGATAAGTATGATGGTGATTGGTAGTACGAACCCGGCAGAATATTCCTTGTGATTGGGGAATCCAGACATCATGGCATCAAATACAACAACGACTTTGACCTCTCTAAGCATACTAAAGGTGATAAGTTCGTCAATAAGCTTTTGGCGAGCAAGTTCAAGTTTTCCATTCAAAAAATGTTTTTTAAGCTTTATCCAATAACCACAGACATTATAACCATCAACAAGCAAAACGGGGACAGCATTGTCAACAAAACCCCCCAGGCCCAGCTGATTTGTGCTGCAATGCAATTTATTTAGCAGTGAAAGAAAGAAAGAAAGAAAGAAAGAAGCATGTTTGATTCACTAATACT
>Ga0099826_10001495_pt1 | contig 14099 bp, 9 predicted proteins | sample Mtrugardesep15_FD_76830 | JGI IMG/M metagenome (GOLD analysis project Ga0099826, IMG submission 76830) | Root nodule microbial communities of legume samples collected from California, USA - M. trunc garden sep15 | ecosystem: Host-associated > Plants > Roots > Nodule | place: USA: California... | reverse complement strand
GAATTTCATTAGTCTAATTCACGTATAAATGAAACATGACGCCTTTTTGAATGGAAAAGGAACAAAAAGGAAACCAAAAAAAAAAAAAACAATCGAAATAACACGTTGAGTTAGCAAGATGATCCCTACACTTGTTTGTTTCTCGAAAGAAATGTTGAACTTTGACTTTGAAAAAATTACCAAGCATTCTTCTGATATGCATAGTCAACTGGTAGCCATTAACATGACCATTTTTGTTGCCTGAAAGGCGATTAACCACAACGGAAGAATTCAAGCACAACTCAATGTTTGTAACCTCTAGCTTTACCTAAGGTCAAACCTTCAAGAACTCCCCATAATTTGGCCTCAAAAGAAGTTAACCAGTCCAGATATTTAGAAAAACTCGCTAACTAATTTTCACTCTCATCACGTAAAAGACCACCACAACTAGCAACAAGAGCTTTTTCTATATTTATTTAAAGGAGGGGCTAAGCCCCCCAACAAGAGTTTATTAATTAAATATGAAAAAATTGAGCTCTGTGGCTCTATTTTTAAATTTATACGTTTTACATGCTATATTTGATCTCAAGATTTTTGGAATTGAATGGTGACATGAATTTCTATCTAAGTAAATATTGACCTGGCTTGGTTTTTATATTCAATTGTGACATGAATTTGTCGATTTTTAATGATATGCTGCATGGGCTAGTTAATAATCACCGTTTTTTAAGAAGTGTAAACCAGAACAGAAGATACCATTGAAAGTATTTGCCATCCAACATTTATCATTCAACTCCCAACTATTGATACCAAAAGTATAATACCCTGCACATTGCGCAGAGGGATTTGGTGCTTTGCCCTTTTTAAGTATAGTGTACTTTCATTATGTGTAGTAATTAAACAACAGCAACAATGAATCCCTAGCTAGAATCTTCAAAATGCAGCCAGAGTCAAGAGATAGATAAAGAAGTCAATAAAAAGATCATGTATAAAGAAAACTAAAAGAGGACCGAAAACAGGTTAAACCAGGTTAATACTCAATAAACAACCAGATCACCACAGCAAACAAAATAATTTCATTGCATGAGGATTAAATAAAATGATTAAATCAGGTTGATTCTCACTATAAACAGTTAACAAATCATCCAGGTGCCAACAATTTATGTATTGGATTAGTCTAGAGAAACTTTGCTGTTTGCTCTGGCTTTAATTGAGCACACCCACCAGTAGACGATCAATTGAGCTCACACTAGTGGACAATGAGATTGATCCCCCAGGTTAGCCAGTCTTTAGATCGAATACCAAATTAAAAAAAAAAAAGTTAACAATCGCTAAGGTCATCTAAACTCATTAAAACAAGTGATTGATGAGCTTCCCCTAAAACGAATGGTTCGGGAAAACCAACTTTGAATTTTAGGTGGAACAATTTTTCGTGAGCTTATCTCCCAGCCGATCTCTGAATTACTAGGATTCCTACTTCTCTTGGGCACCGGAGGATTAACAGAAAACAAAATTAAACTCATTATATATAATTGTGCAAAGCTACAACTTGAGAGAACATTTATGATAACTTTATAGAGACACAAAGTTAATTTCATTTTATTTCCCTTCAATAGTATAATCATAATCAAAATCAAATTTAAAGTCATCTAATCTAATACATAATAATAATATCAAACACCTCCAGTCTTGAGTGGTGGTGAAGAATCAAGAGAAGGAGTTGGTTTCTTGACAGAGCATGATGATTTGAAAGCCTCAATTTGTGACTGGCATTTAACATAGTCCCCTTTGTTCTCTTCCAAACACTTTTTCAAAGCATCAACATCACATGCTGAATTTATTTTCTTCACATTGCTACTATTCTCCTCTTCTTTATGACCCATAACTACATCAAATTGCAAAAGGGTCATTCACAATAATCAAAAGTACATCAAAATAATAATAAAAACTGAATTTTGGAATTGAAAATATGAAGTAGCAGTAGCAATGGTGCAGAAGTGAAGTTGTAATCTTATCAGTTTGAAAAAGAAAAGGGGTTTAATTTTTAATTTTCAGCTAATTGAATGCAATCGGTAGGAATGGATAAGCGAAATTTCGTACCGTAGCGAGGCTCAGCACGATGCGGTGAGTATATGTTAATTTTGTGAGTTGCAGAAACGAATGTATGAGGTGAATTGATAAATTGTGTGGTGAAATTAGCAGAAAATGAAGACGCTGCAATTGGAGAAGAGCAACCCTAACACCGCTGAAGGGGAAAGACGATGACTAGTTTTTCGCTTTCGAGGGTAAATTTATTTCAGTTTTTTTTCCCCCTCTTTCCATTGGATTAACGGTATGACACAATGATATATGTAACGGTAGAATTCGAACCCGGCCATCACAAAAAAAAATAAAAGAATCAGTCGTGTCAAACTTAAAAGTAAGTAGGTCATTGTTTTTGTGTTTTTTAAGCATGACCAACGATTTAATTGAGAAATTTTTTATAAATTTGGAGATTAATTTGAGAGTGGAATAAAAAAAAAGAGACAAATTTGAGAAATGGTGAGAGTTTAGTTTATTTTGTTGAATCTGAAGTTAGTGAAAAGTAGATGATAATTAATTTATATAAGTTTGTTGGTAGTGAATAAACTTATATCGCATAACGGACAAATTGGTGAGTTCAATTTATAGTATTCGATAAAATTAGTGGTTGAACTAAATGATCAATATGAAATGACATAAAAATGTAGTTTAAATTAATATTTAATTATTTTAATTAAGATGATAAGGAAAAAATTGAGAAAAAAAAACGAGAAAGTTATATAAATTGAAAGTAGTGTATCAAAAAATATGCCAATAAAAAAACACTATAAACTCGTGAGAAAAAAATGTTATATCAAACATGTATATTCTAGTGTAACCAAAAAAAAGAATGTATATTCTAGTCATATGAGATTATGAATAATGCAGAGGAAACGCTCTTTAACACGTAGAAAATAAGTATGAAACATGTCTGTTTCAGTCATTCACCTAAAATATATCAATTTTTTTAAGTGATATTTGGTTATAAGTATGCCAAAAAAACATCGTGTCATCATCAACTATATAATATATCCCATTTTTACAGAAGACGAATCACACAGAAAAATCTGGGTTTAAGATGATTCAACTCACTGTTCTGTTAAAGAAAATTATGTCATATACACATTTCATTGAAGAAAGGATTGCATTTCTGGTATCATCCTTTTGGCATTTCCAATTCTAGAGTTAGCAATATTGCTAGAACTCAATCTAAAAACTGGCCATGGCCAACATATACGTCGACTCACTTTATGACTATTACGTTCACGTTTCTCTGATTCCTCTAGTTGTCTGGTTAGTTCCTCTATCTGCCGCCGAAGTTCAACTCCTCTACTATCAGCGAGTTTCAATGACCTCTCTGCTGCTTCCTGTGCAGCTATTGCAGTCATTGCCAGTTCTTCTTTTAGTCTTAATTTTCCATTCGATATATCCAAAGCACCCTTCGTTTTCTGTAGTTCTTGTTTCAGTGCAGCCACCTAATGGAACATTCTTACATGATCAATAAGATATAGATTATAGGCTATAGAGTGTATGTTAAGATTCATGATGACTTTAAGAAAATCACGGTGGCACCATAATTTCCGTGAAGCATAACTTTTGCTAAAATCACGGTAGTCCATCGTGATTCCAGTAAACTAACTGTTAATCCAAACATGCATGGAGTATACAAGAATAATGCAAGGGAAAGGCTCTTAATTCTTAACATATAGAAAAGAACGAGTATTTTTTTTATTGATATAGCAAGGATAAAAAAATCTTTACCATTTTGTCACGCTCTTCAATCTCTTTCTTTCCAGCTTTAACTTCCAATTCACAAGCTTCCTTCCATCTAGCTACTTCTTCTTCTGTCTCTTTGATTTCAATCAAAAACTCCTCTACCTTTTACAGTTAGACAAAAAAAGAAAAAAGCTAGTGAGAAAGATAGGTTTTGCAAAAGAGTGATTGTCACATTTATTGATCAAATAGGGGATTACATTTTGAGCCAAGATCCTCTCTCTATCTTCTAACTCCTTGATGTAGAGTTTGTTTTCTGCAATCTCTTTGGTTTGTTTCTCTGTGAGACACTGGAGGCGCTCTATGTCTGACCTGGCATGAAGTTCACAATAATAAATAATCCGAAACCAAACTAGATGAACTCTATATGCTTTAGAACTGTGGCAACAATGCTGTACTATAAAATCAAAATAAGCTATAAAATATTCACACTGTGAAGAAATTGCTCAGTTTAGCTTGCATTATCAGAGAAAAGCATGAAGCATTTGTGAAAGGGCTTCGTATAGAACTGTATGCAAAGCCTTTTTCACTCACTCACTTGCAAATTAATGAATTATGCAGTTTTAGCTTAAAACAATATCACTATGTGATGGACAAGAATGTGAGAGTTCAACATAGTTATATGGTAAAGTACCTAGATTCTTCCAAACATCTTCTCAATTGAGTGACTTCAAGGCGTAGATTCTTCATTATCCTTTCCACTGTTGAGGCCTTGGAAAATGACCATAAATTTCAGAATAGACTAACCTTTTGCAAGAAGTAAATTACAAATGTTCAAAGATACTCAACATTTTTGTTCTCCTATGTATACACATACTCTCTAACTAACCGATATAAGAAACTAACTAACTTCTCTGACTCATTTATACTATCCAAATAACAAACTAACTAACTTCTCTAACTACATTAACTACTCTAATATCTATTGTTCTACATCCTAACACAATACTTCCAGCAATACTGCTGCTATCAGTGAAGTTAATAACTATTAAGTAATGTTATGATATTCCTTTTCGTGTCTCTCTTTTTTTCTCCCCTTTTGTTAAATGTATGTGATATGACATCACAAGAGAACACTTTCTTGGAAGAAAAAACTAGTTTGGGAAAACTAGTACTAGATTAGTCTTTTTTTTGTCTCACGTAAGTCCTATAAGTTCCGTTACGTGTACGGCGTTACCATTTTTTTACTCATTACATTATAAAAATACACATATATCTGATATGTTACTTATGTGGTATAAATGGGGTTAACCACTTATCCTACATGTACCATTTTCCCGTCTTCTACGTAATGTGTGATAAGGGTAACAATACACAATGTACACCTACTGGAACTTAAATGCCCTATGTGAGACACAAGATAAAGCTCAAAGGACTAATTTAGTATAACTAAATAACTTTAAATACCGCAAGATGTATTTTGCCTATAATTTGTATATAGAACTAAGGATAAGAAGAGATTACCAAACTAACAACTTCCACTTCACACTCACTGCTATCTGAATTGTTAGCCTCAGAAGTACTATCTGTTGATTGCTCACTATTACCACCTCCCATCATGAATCCAAACCCAACTTTCTGCAATCCAAACTCAGCAAACTGCAACAGAGGCATCCTTTTATGATCATGTCCCTTTATTTTCTTCTCTAATGCTTCTTTCTCCAACAAAGCAACCCTAAGTAAGTTATTGATATCCCTATTCTCTTCAGTTAAACTAATCAAACTATTCTCCAACTCTCTCTTTTCCTTTTTCACCAACTCCTTATAATTTTCCACCTTTGTTTCCACCGCAGTTGCAAGCCTTGATATTAACCTCGCCTCTTCCAATAACAAGACCATCGATTCATCACTTAACTCTGATTCCTCACAAACTATTTCTCTCACAAAAGTTTCATCCTTATCTCCCTCTAAACTCTCTTTTACTCTAGATAAGGAATCCTTTATTGAAGTGAAGGATTCAAAAGCCCTTAACATCATCCCATTTTTCTCTTCTTTCTCAACTCTTTCTTTGATATCTTCCACTTCATTTCCATCCAATACATCCTGTTTTTCTCTCAAAACAGTTTCAAAGTAAGGAACTTTATCTGAATGAAGACTATGGTCAGAAACTTCAGAGGTGTAGAGTGAATTTGGATCGTTGAGTTTGTACTGATTGGAGGATGGTTGATAGGATTGTTCCATGTTGGAAATGATAATATTATATAAAGGTATGTGGGATTTTCATCAAGAAGAAAGAAGTAAAATAACGTTCGATTAGGAGGAAAAACAGAAGAGAGTTTAGACTTCAAAACTACCAGTCAACAGAAGAAGGTTGGTAGTTACTTTCAAGTTTTGGCGGGGCTGCTCTACAGTATTTAGTTAGTTAGTTGGTGGAACTAATGGCCAACTCAACTTAGTGTGAATTTGGTAATTGGTTCTGCCATAAAAACAATTGATTTTGAAGGAATGATTTAGTGAAATTGATTTTGTATAAAGTAATTTAAATGTAAAGCGATTTATATTTAGATACATCTCATTAAAAATGAGTCGAACAATAGATTTGAAGTTAAAAACTAAATGTATGGATAAAAACTACAAATTTAATCTTCAAGATAATTAGAAAGAGAAAAATAATAATTTCAGGTTAAAAAAAAATACATAAGATCTAAAAAAAAAATCTCAATTTTTTTTTTTAGAAAGAATAACACTCTTAACCTTATAATTACCCAACTTCGTAACAATTAATTAATCTTTTAGCACACATATAATAAAGGAGAACATGGAATAGCCTTGTAAAAAATACTAGATTAACATGCAAAATTACTGTAAATGTAAATCCTTAATGACTATGATTCCTAAAAACATACTGCATCATGTCCATGTCACTTATTTTAGTGGTATAAATGGACCTCACTCAATATATTACATTAGTTTATAGTTTCCAATTATTTAAACCACTCAACTGCATTTTCAAATATTCATACTACTCATCAAAAACTTTAAAATGGGTCCCACTAAATTTATGTAAAATAATCTAAAACTTTAATGTGTTTAGCTTTTCAAATTATTTTTCATCATTCTAATTCATAAAATATTGTTAATAAAAGACATAGGAGAGAATAGAAACGGTGTCCATTCTTGAATACGGTGGCATTTGTTACCACCAACTTTATCTTAAATATCAGTAGCCAAACTGACAACAGGTGCTACAAATGCAAAAGACACCACCGATAATGGTGCTCTAAAGGCAACTCTAAACAAATATATGTAATCATATATTGGATAAGACAAACTAATACATTGGGATATTAAGGATTATGCTAATAAATGTCTTTAGGACACTCTTTAGCATTTTTCATATAAAATAATCTAAAACTTTAAAATGGGTCCCACTAAATTTATGTAAAATAATCTAAAACTTTAATGTGTTTAGCTTTTCAAATTATTTTTCAAACATGAGATGTATCATGTAAGAGACAAAAAATTGAAGTCATTAATCTTCTTATATATCTTACATCTGTACCACTCACATATTTATATGCTTTGTTGATGAAGATTTTTGATGCAGAGAAGCACGCTTCTAACATTTTTTCCAACAAGTATTTGAAAATTTTCTTGAGGGCTGAACCTTGTTCTTGGTGTTCTTGTTTTTTTTTTTTTTCCATTCTAAAAATAAAACACATAATAATCAAATATAATTTTTTTATTTGAAAAATCAAATTGATTTGATATTAATAGAGACGTTTTAAGAAGGGCAATTTCAAAAATTTATGTTAATAAAGAAGGGTTGTTTTGTAAAAATCTCTTGTCCCTCTTATGTTCCTTCTTTGTTTGCCCCAAATCCTGTTCCTTCTCTTCGTTCGCGTTCGTTCAACTTTATTATTTTTTACCTTCTCTTCGTTCGTGTTTGTTCAATTTTACTATTTTTTACCCAAATCAGTATCTTCTCTCTCTGTGTGCATTGTTTATCTTCCCTTTTCTTCCCTTGCTTCAGAGTTGATTAGGATTCACAATATAAAATAGGGTTAACCCTGTCCCTTATTTTCTCGTTCCTCAATAAACAAAACACAATCTTCCCTTCCCTTCCCTTCCCTTCCATCACTTATTTTCTGAATATTGATGAAGATCCCCCGAAACAACCGCTCTTCTAGACTTCTCTACGATGCAGTGAAGTATCTTAAAGCAGTAAAAGCTGCATTTCCACATAACAAGATAAAGTATGATCAGATTTTATAACTTATAAAGATTCTCCATGCTGCAACAAAGTATAGTTATACACATCCTAAAAAGTATCATCACTTTTAAACTGTGTCATGTGATTGGAGACATAACAATAATCCTTTCCACAGCATCTCAAGCAAGAAAAAAAACAAACTGAAATTCGGAATAATAAAATGACACAGCTAAGAAGCTTAGATATAAAAGAACCAATTTGAGAATCATTTTGTCTGTCAAATAAAACTCTAAAAAGTAACGTAATCCGAACATACTGGAATAATTTTTTCTATGTTTAGTTTCTTACTTAAAACATAACAGCCAATATAACGTAAACAAAATGCTGCATACTACAATCCGATGAGCATGACATTCACTGAGATATCATTGGTAAACCAATAATGGATTGACTGTTGTGAAAAAATGATATGATTTGGATTGGATACCTGTGAAAAATATACTTTTGAGGAAGTATAGAAATTTTGTTACATAAACATAATTTCAATTTCCTTCCCTTGATTTATTAATTTCGGTATCACTAATGTTGGTCTCAGAATTGACTTGCATTTCAAGCAACTTCAGCTGTTCCTCATCTTCTTGTGTAGTTTCCTGTGTCGCAGCCTTCGGTTTACTTGTTGATTGCTGGTACATAACCCCACCTAGCATACAAATCAAAAGTCCCACTGTACCCACCCACGTCGAGTGCTTATCCCATATCACCAAATTAATCATAACCGTCAACAACTTATTCACTATACCAAGAACAGTAAATCCAGTTGCAGAAATAGCCCTGCGACACGAAAATCCAAAGAAAGAGATCGAGAGACCAAACAAGCACGACAACGCCACAGGAAAAACCACAGAGAACGAATGCCAATCAGACTCATCAGTGATCTCATGTTGTATCTTCTTCAACTCACCCATTATCAACAATTCCAGCGGAAAAAGCAGAAGAGCCTCAATATTATTGTACAACACAAGACCCCAAGTGTTCAATTCAATCGTCGTAACCACATGCTTTATGTAAACAAAATCTATCGTCATACTAACCAAATACGCCACCGCCCACATGTAAGCCGCAAAAGTAAACTGATAATCAGTTGCAACATAAAGCACACTTCCAGTGAATATAGTTCCCAATGAAGCCCACGTCTTCAAAGACGGCCACGGCCGATGCAGAAACACTGACTCCCCTACAGCAACGAAAATTGGAACAACCGATCGGAACACAATGAAAGTATCTACATTGGCATGTAACAGCAACTCACTGTTAGTAAACAGTGACAGGTAAAAAATCACAGCGGCCGGTAAAAACCTCCACATTGTCATCAAATCAAGCTTGTCATGTTCGACAACCTTGAGCCATCCACATAGCAAAACTCCGGCAGCACTGGTGAAGTACTGTAACGCAGTAAGCGCACCCGGGTAAGGAAATTTCATGATAGCCCATTTGTTGATAATTGACAGCAAAGAGGCAGATAAACAGTAACCGGCAGCAACACCATATACTGAAATTTGATGAACAATTGAAGTGTACCAGTCTCCAGCAACACCATCATTCTCATTCACATTCATATTCAAATTCTTCATGTTACTAGTAGGGTTTTTTTCAACAACTTTTGACATCTGAACAAAAAGCAAAATTATTCACCATTAACATCAATCTAAAATCTACTTAACAAATAATTCACCTTAAAGAGTCTAAGCGGTGAAATTACACACACTGAGAAGTCGGGAACTATGAATTCGCATCCCAGGACATCAAATGTCTTTATGGTTTTTTATCATCCGAGTTGTACTTACAAGACTCGGTTAATCCATACATCATCTCTTTCAAGCATAAAACTAAGTCCGGTAACTACAAGTTACAGTTCAGATGGTAAAAGACTACAGCAGAGGCATTTAATTGGCTCGAGAGCGGGTTTAAACCCACAATTCCTCACTTCTCAGAGTGTGTTTGAACAAAAAATCTATAAAAATAGATCTTTTTTTTTTGTTGTGCGAGTGTGGTGTAAACTAAAGCAGAGTGTGAGAAGTGGGGAAGGGGAACTATGGATCCGCGCCCAGCATATCAAATGAGCGCACTGCTTGTCATAGGTTAAGAAACATTAAGCATTACTTGTCAATCCACCAATGAATGTCATAATAATATTGCCATTCATCTTCGACTTTGACTGAAGACAATTTTCATGTTCAATAGGTTTTTTGAGTGCATTGGTGGGAACAATATGCCTGCCTATAACCAACAAGTAAAAAAATATAAAAACCTTCAAAGATAAGAACTTTGAAATTGCATTGGAAGAACTTATTTACATTTTATTTGAGTGTGTCGTAAGGTTTAAACCCTTGTGTAAGTGTTTGTATAGCTTATGATTTTCCGGTGTATTTTAATAAATTTCCAAGAAAATTTATGAAAATAGCTTACAAACTATATAAGAAAAGTTGAACTACATCTCTATTTCATTTTATAAAAAAAATTATACATAAACACTTAACTGATAAACATTTAATCTCTATTTCAGTTTATAATAAAATTGCAAACTGAAACATACTACTTTGCATATAGAAAATCAAAACTCAAATTCAACACTAAAGAATATCATTAAAAAAGGAAACCCTATAAAATGAGAAATTGAAACAAAAAAGAATATCTCTATGGTGGATCTGTAAAATTAGAGGTTCTAGATGAGGAATCTTAAAAAACTTGGCTCGCAAAAAGGCATTTTGCATTAGATAAATGACTTTTCAAGTCTTGCAAATGGTTTACTACTTTTATTTTTACAAATTTATAAAATTACCAACAAAAATTCCCAATTTTGAAGAATCCAACCAAATCCACAAATTACAAAAAAACCTAAAATTCCTAAATAAAAAAACCATGGATTCATTACATACCTGCAGGGATGGATCTAGTTATTGGTGTGGCTAAAATTTCAAAGAAACTATGATGCAAATATATGCAAATTATACTAAACTTTAAGTGATTTTTTCTTTCATTCACTTATAACAATGTCATTAGGGAAGAGGTCTATGAAGACAAATGTATGTGATATTGTTTATACAGGCAGTGCAATACATAGTATTTTAGTAACAACATTAATTCCTTGCAGAAATGAAGGCTGCATTTTGTAAACTATATATGGTGATGCTATCAACAAATCTAGATATCTCTTTGGACATGTTCAAGACATCTATGGCTACTTTGATGGTTGATTCACATGCTATTAAGCTAACAATTAGAAAGATTTCACTTGGAAAAATGTTATTGTTATCTTGTTCTCAACATCTATAACTTGTATTCTCATGTTCTCTTGGCTCTGGTTTCAACTGAAAAAGTAACTCATTCATTAAGAATGTGATAACAACTTGTTCATAACAAAATTTCATTTCGAATTCTAATTCACAATTTGGAACCCTAAAACAAGCAATTGGAGAATGAATTGGCTTACCTTAGTTAGAGTGAGTGAGAACTGAGATAGTGAGAGTTGACCCGATTGGCAAATAGCAAGAGAGAGAGTGAGCAGACTGGTGGAGATGCGACGCGAGAGAGAGACTGAGAACTTCAGCGAGAGAGAGTGAGTCGCGATACAGAGTGAGACTGTTGAGAAGAGAACTGGGTTTTATCTGTTTATTACAGAACCAGGGAGAAGAAGATGGAACGCGTGCGTTGATTGATAGTAAAAAAATTAAAAATTAAAAATGGGCAATACTCTGATGTGGCTGCAGCCACACAACCATACGGTGGGTCCTCCCCTGCATACCTACAGCCACACAAATTGTCTTATTACGCCTCATCAAACTTGAGGGTTAATGGTCTTCTCCTTTTTTGTGCATTTTCTTTTTTTGGTGAGGTAGCCTAATGGCTGGAGTTCACACATTTTATTTAATATGGAGAAGTGGGGTGTTCGGAGTTCGAACCTGGCCCCTGAATACATTATGCATTTGTCCCTACCAATTGAGCTACGCTCACGGGGACTCTTTTTTTTGCATTTTTAACAACTTTATTAATTTCTTAGTTGCTTATAAAAAGTCTTTAATCTACTAACAAGTGTGATCATATACTATTAGTAAACTTTCCAACTTTATTATAACAAACATTACAAATTATCTTAGATGTCAAAGTTCAATGAAATAAGATTCTTAATCTGTGGTAAGAAGTGATGAACTATATTTATTTATGAGAAACGCTAAATAGTACAGAAAACAATAGTACATGATTCACGCAATACATGCAGACAATGGAGTTATATTTTTAAAATATATAGAAAGCTGAAATATTTTACAATCTAAAACGTATCCTATGGTGAATATACATTCGTCGTTTTTCGTCACTGTACTTCTTGTACCAAGAAGCTTTTTCCTTTATCTATTAAAAAGAAATTATAAAATTTTAGTATTTAAAAAAATATTTATCGAGACGAAATCAATATCTTATATGATATTATTTATCAAGTCAATAATGCGCATTGTCAAATAAATCAACTAATATGAAACAGACGAAATAATATTTTGGGATAATGAAAACTTTTTAGGAAAATATTTTGGGGAGAATAAATGAATACTACATTGAACTATGCATAAAAAATATTTGACAAATGCTAACATGTGCTCTGAAGTCGTGTATTTGAATTTTTAAAAGTTGAGATATTATATTTTCTTATGCAAAATTGCTCTTTTTAGATTGCTTAACATGTGTCTTAAGAGCACAAGTTAGCATTTCGTTTGTTTTGTGATTTCGTTGTGACTCTGTTTGTTTTGATTTCCAGTATTTGTGCGGTGTGTTTTTGATTTTCCGTCTTAGTGCGGTGTTTATTTGATTCAGGTTGAAAGATTAGCTTTGAGCAAGTGCAGATCCGATCAATGACAATGATTTTGGTGTCGTCAACGTTGCAGATCCGGAAACATGAGTATTTCGGAGATTTGAATATAGTCATATTAGTCATATTTGTAGGCATATGTACTTTGCCGTTTTATGTTATTAACATGGATGTTGTGAGTTTGTTCACAGATTCATCCTCTTTGTTTTTAGCGAATTTGGATTTGTATTGTATCGATGTACTCTACCAATTTGAATGAATAAATATCGTTTTATTTTTATAAAAAAAAAACATGACTCAAACTATTCGGTTAAAATCAAAATATTTTAGTAAAATATATTTAAATTAAGGGTCTTGTTAACAAGTGCTCTTAGGACATTCGTTAATGTTATACAAATAGAAATAATTAATAAATTTTAAGCATAAAAAATTACTTTTTAAAATTTCAATGCATTAAATACATTATTTCCAAAACAAACTTTCTTCTTTGATCTCAGGTATTTGTTAATATTTCCCTTAAATTAATGGTACTCCCTCCGTCCCATAATATTTGACCTAGTTGAAATTTTGTAATTTTGACTTAACTTACTTAGACCATATTTTTCTACTAATATACGAAGATAAATAATATCATATAAGATGTCATTAGATTCATGCATTGATATGCGTAATAGAGTCAACTAAGTCAAATATTATAGGACGGGTGGTAATTACTACGATAAGTTCCTAATTAAAATAAAAATAAAAATGGACGCTTGTCTTGTAAGCAGGGCCAATAATCCAAAGTTGTTTCATGGTTCACCAACGCACTAACCTACCTACGGGACCCACCCACCATATAAAAAGAAAATTACATTGCTTTTAGCGCTTATCAATTCCATAAAAATCAATTACTTCTACTTCACTCCAAAATCTCACACTACTCCTCACCACTCTCCAATTGCGTCTTCTTCTACCGAGTCACCCCTTTGACTCGGAACGATTTCTATTCCACCTGAAACGATATCGGTTGTTATTGGATCTGATGGGTAGCATCCAAGAAGCGGTATCGACTGCAGAAGAGCGAGTGGAAGATGTTGAAGAAAACGACACAGTTTTTGTTGCGGTTGGATTGAACGCTGAGAAGAACAAAAAACTATTGCATTGGACAACTCACAAATTTTCTCGGAACAATATTTGCCTTCTTCACATTCATCAACCCGACCTTGTCAATTCCTTCAGTGAGTCAGACTCTTTCTTCAGTTCTCCCACTTTTTTTTTTTTTTTTTTTTTTTT
>Ga0099826_10001494_pt1 | contig 14106 bp, 5 predicted proteins | sample Mtrugardesep15_FD_76830 | JGI IMG/M metagenome (GOLD analysis project Ga0099826, IMG submission 76830) | Root nodule microbial communities of legume samples collected from California, USA - M. trunc garden sep15 | ecosystem: Host-associated > Plants > Roots > Nodule | place: USA: California... | reverse complement strand
ACTTTGAGCTTATTTTTGTTGATGTGTAGAGTTAAATAATGAGTTGGCAAATCACGAACCATTAAAAAAAAAAAATGATGGTTATGGCAATGCATATATGTGCATTAAGTTTATTTTTTATTTTCCATATCTTCAAAGTATTGTTTTAAAAAAAATAAAACTTAAGATAGGAGAATGTAAAACCCTAAAATAAAAATATTTTTCAAAAAACACGGATTTACTCATCACCGAGTGACTTGTTAGCTTGTTATTCAATATGACAAATCAACAAAAATAAAGTTAACCTTAAGTTTTGTGGTGGATTTTTCTTGTTAGCTTAATTGCATATATTGGTACAACTGCGTAAAAATAAATTTGAAAGATTAATTATAAGTTGACACTTTTTTTTTACCATCTTTGTACACCCTAATATGGTACTAGGGAGAGGAGAGAGTGAAAGACAAAGTTGGTGAGTGTGTGGAGACAACGTCGCCAGGTTTCACTTTTGTGTGTAGAGGTATAAGGGGTGTATTCACATGAATTGCTCAAATGAGAGAGATGGAGTAGTATTTGTTGAGTCGAGAAAATTGCATTTTCATAAAATAAAAATAAAAAAACAAAAAAAAAACATCGTTATAAGTTGGTTTGTGAGAGGGGCCGGAACCTCCTCATGAGTTGGCAAAATATGCAAACATGTCGTAATAGTGCGACGGCACAACAACATCATTTTGCTAATCAATAATCATAGATGGAAGAAACTGGATTTAGGGAGGTATAAATGTAACGTTGATGCAACGTTCTTCAAGGTTACAAACAGAGTCGAGATAGGTAGGTGTATTAGGGACGATCAAGGGAGTTTCGTCTTGGCTAAAACTGAATGAGTTTCACCCATTCATAAAGTTGATGTTAGACAGTCTTTAGGCCTACTGTTTGCTATAAGATGTGGCTCAAGGATTTGCATATTAATAATGTCATTTTTTAGTTAGACTCTAAGAGAGTAGTTGATAGCTTCCATAGTAATCACAAAGATGAATCAGAATTTGGAGCTATTGTTAGAGTGTAGAAATTCATTCTCGTCTTTTTTCACAAACTTGCAGATTGAGTTTATTAGTAGACAAATAAATGAGATTACACATAATCTTACTAGAGCGGCCACATGTTATCTAATTTTCATTTGTTTACTGAGATGCTTGATTGTAATGCACCTATTATTGCTAATGAAATGAGATAGTTATTTATTGTAAAAAAAAAGTTGGTTTATACAAAACAAAACAAAAACGTTTGCTTGACCATACTTTATCTCTACCATTTAGTACATGCATAATAGTGTTCAAATAATTGGACCATTTTCTGAGTGGTCCATATTACATTTTTTAAATTGTCAATTCCTAGATATTAGTTTCCTGTATTTATTCAATATATTCGAGGGATATGTACAACTTAAATGAAATTTATTTAGTGAGACACACATTAAAGATAAAATTTAAAAGAGAAATGATATTGAATGATATGCCAAATTATCTTTTTTAAAATATGTCGGTCCAAATACTTTTAATTAGAGTTATCTTTATGTGCAAGTAAGTATTTTTTTTTAAGTGACAATACAATGTGAAACTATTGGAGAAATTGTTCTATATAGGTTGGCTCAAAAACCTCTCAATTTATTAGAACTTAATTTCTAATGACACAAATCTAACACGAGAGCTTTTTTTTTTAATCAAAAACTATCTTTCGATCAACTTTTTCAGATGAACAACCTAGAAGCGTATAGAGCAACCATGAAATATTGGAGTGAATTAATGTGGTTTTTAAAAAACAAACATCTTGCTCTTAAGAAACCAAATTAAATAGGACATTCAAACACGACCCTACAGTTTTCTTTGTTGAAGTAAGGCCGTAAGCTTTGGGCACTTCCGCAAGACCGTCCACTTCTATCCATATCACTGTTTTTCATTGCCACCGCAACACTTATCGACGTTGTCTTAGGTGGTTTTTCTGTGGGACCAAAGATACCCCAGCACAAACACGTGTAATGATAGAAACAATGAATAAACATCTTTTTTTTATGAAAACAATGTAGCAACTTAGGAAGTAAAATAAATGAGACAGATAAGTATACTTAGGAAGTATACTTCTAATTATTTTTCCTAATTTTGTACTTTTGATATGCAGCAAATGTTTTTCCTAACTTAGAAGTTTTTTGGATAGTATATCATTTTTCCAAACTCTGTGTTTATTTTTATATACGTAAACTGAAAATAGGTGAAATGTTTGCGTGGTGCATAAAAACTAAGTAGGTTTAATTGCATTTTTTAACCTATTTCATATAGTGTCCACATATTGATATTCTATTAACTCCCAAAAGAGTCTATTGAGATATTTGAAGTGTTTAGATTTATTAGATGATTGAGTGAATGAGAATATGAAATTGAGAGTAAAATGCATAACTTTTTCTAAAATATAAATAAATAAATAAAGGTAAACTACATAACTTGATCAAATATGAGAGTAGATTGCTAAATTTGATAAGAATAACAATAGTTCGTCTTAAACAATGGGTGGTTTGCTCTAATCTTAAAAATTAGGTCCTTAATAAAAAGAAGTACAAAAAACTAAAAAAGAGTCACCCTTTATTTAAATTTTAAATAACATCAAAAACTTATAAATAACATCAATAACATAAAAAGGAGTTATTTTTATAAATTAATCATTTTAGAATCAAGAGCATCTCAATTTCTTGGATCAAGTTGAGACGTTAAAAATTATCCTTAAGATTATTATCAGCTGAATTATTCAAATTAACATCAACATTTTCGTATCATGATATGATAATCCGTTTTCTAAATCTTACTTTTCTCTTTTAAGACTTGATTTCAAGTGGATGTAAGATTTGATTTGAAGTGGATGCATCCAAAACATTGGCTTATGCATGTTTGTAGAAATCAATTTTCTTTTTGACAAAATGTTTTTAGAAGTCAAATTTCTATACTTATAATTATGTCAATATTTTAATTGTTACTTTCTTATACTATCTTTAGATGTATATGTGATCAAATTTGCTTATATGTATATTCCAAAAAAATTGCTTGTAATTACGTATTATGATGAGATTCATTTTTTACTTTTTCATGAGCTATATTTTTAAGACATTTAACATATTTTAATATACTTAAAGTGGAAAATAGTTGAAGTAACAATATTATGGAAAATTTATTTATTAGAAATCAGATTAGCAATAAAAATTAAATGAATATTTACAATGCTTAAAGACAGATAAAAGTGTAGACAGTGATCAAAATCTTTGGTTTTCTTATTTGACTTTTACCTATATACAAAACCATATGTAATTTCTTTTGTGAAGAAAAAAAATCCATAGGTAATTGCTAAAACTTATAGCAGAATTTTAAAAATAAATTGAATGTTTACTTACAGTAGATATTTAGTTACGATTTTTGTTTATCACTAAAAGTTAAAAAATTGTTCAAGCCATTAATTTTTTAGGCTTTGTGCTATAGACATTGTTATATATATATACCCTAAGGGCCGGACCAAAATAAGAGTATATATAGTATACCATGAATAACAATAATTTGACTAGGGCGTTAGCCCTCTTTTATTATTATAAAAAAAAAAAAAACAATAATTTGACTAATAATTAGTTTGAATAATGGCTAGTTTTGCTAAACGACGACTGGTTTGTCACAATGACTTTCTTCCTTTTAAGTTGTGCTAGTTTTGCCAAGACTTCTACGTTTTTATTCATTGTATCTTGCACGACATTCTTAATATTGATAAAAGAAGTTTCACATTGCCCTTTCTTTTTGCTGCACTTCTTCCAACTCTATTGGTGATGTTTATTTATATTTGTAACTTTATTTTTTGAGGAATTTATACATTTGTAACTTGTTTGCGTCTATGATTTAGGAAGATGGTGTGTGAAGAGAGGGGAAACTATAATGAGTAAGAGTTGTGATATTTGAATAACTATTGATTTATAAAGAAAATGATATATTGACACAAAAATCAAAGCAATAGAGAGAGAAAGTAAAAACATAATGTAAGTATGAAAGATAAAGTTGTCACAAAAATTATTAAAAAAATATTATACAAATATCATTTCTCAATTAGTAATGATCAATGTCATTTTAGTCCCTATTTACGGACCTAGCTTGTAAGTGCACATTAGTGTGGTGTGTTTTGGTTGCTATAGACTCTAGTTGTCTAAGAAACATTGTCATGTAGTAGGTCTATTAAGTTGTTCAACTTTCTAAAGTGTATTTCATATTATATTCTTTAAATAAATATAATTTATACAAACGAGTAACGAATTGCACCGCTAATTTTTTGGATAACAAAATCAATCATCTTAATTACAACGTTCATAAACTTAGATGATACAAACTTGTTATGCATAACTCTTTGAACTTTTTGTAGAAGGTCAATAGTTTTTGCCGCTAAAAAGTCTAAAGTGTCAAAGACAAATAGTATAATTGTCCGAATACATTTTCGTCACTTTGCTCTAAGCAACTTTGAAACAGCTTGTCCCGGAGTAAAAAGCTCAATCCCCAATCCCGCAAAAGAAAAGACCCACTCAAATTCACATATGTATGTTTCCCTCCGATTCATCCGTACATCATAACATATGTTGGCTTAAGTTGCAATCTTCATTCTTATGGGTTGGTCAAAAAGTTCACCAAAACTTCCTTCTATACTTCTACTCGCTAAATATATCAAAATGATCATCCTTAACAAAGTTGATTAGTAGTTACAATTTGATCTAACAAAGTTGATTAGTAGTTACAATTTGATCTAAAAATAATAATCGATTTTTAACTCTCTAAATTTTATGTCATCAAAACGATCCATTAAATTTTAAAGTGATAAGAAGAGCTTATAGAGCTCATCACCTTGTCCATGAGCTTGGGGGACCGTCCATATCAAGACTAGAACAAACACACAAGTAAGAGAGACACCACACTATTACTTAAAACTTTAAGACAATAAATTTATGGGTCCTCATACCTATATAATGTTTAACCATTACTCTTTTATCCGATGTGAGATATATAACTCGGACTTGCCCAATAGAACAAACCAACTCTTCAACTATAACACTATCATTCATCTGTATTGCGGATTGATGACAAGAGCAGATAATTAAATACGTTCCTTCCTTGGTCTCTCGTATTCATCCTCGATTAACGTATCAGGCTGGTATGACAGGGTACGTCCACTTTTAATCGCAGCACGTGGCCACTGCACGGAGTTTCTTCAAGTTCAAAGTTACGCGTTTTCAAACAGACAAATACTAGTACTAGTACTAGGAAAAAAAATAACACACCTCTTGCAAGAGTTCAAGTCACAACAACATCGTACAATTTTTTGTGTAGGAATAATCTAAGGTTCAGCACGTGTAGAATCATTACATCTAAATAATTCATTTTATTTTGTATAACCCAGCAGGGCATGCGCACCGTCCAATTACAGTAAAATAATATCCAAATCCTAATTTTTTAAGTGATTGGGAGAAGCTAATTGACTTTGCCAAATATTTTTGTATACAATTTATTTGAGGGAATTTTATTTTGGTGACTCGCAAGAGTTATATTATTAAGTCTCAAAACTCTAAAAAAGGAAAAATGATTTTGCGTATCGAACACATCAACATGGAGACCATGGTTCTTTAAAAAAAACATTGGAGACTATCAAGGTAAAATATGCCGATGATGGAATGAAAGTCTAAATTAGGATTCCCTCATACGAGTTATGATCCTCTTTATTTATGATTATCTTCATTTTTTTCATTTAAATAGATAAAGACATAAAAAACGTTTAAAAAAATACAAAATAATTAATGTTTGTGGGACTTACTTAGTGATAGGATTCACTATCTAATTTATTTTTGTTTATCTCTCTAAATTGTATACTTCATTTATTTTGACAAATAAGTATGATTTTCTCCACTCTTACGAAACCTTTTGGCGAAAGAAATTGGTCTCCGACAGAATTGATGGAATGGCTCTCTCTAATCTTGAATTTTTATGAGTGATTAAAATTTAATGAATTGCACTAATACGTTTATGTGAGTCGCTTACAATAGTAATTAATTTGCTAACTATACTATATATTATTGATGTGATGTATCCATCGTCTTTGCCATTATCTTACTTATGTGAAAAACATGTATGATCGTTTCTATTTGGGTCTCCTTTTTAAACTACATGTGCATCGGAGTTTTTGTAGTTATCACGCCCCCTCACGACATCGGAGTTGTTCGCATGTAGCCGCCATGTTAAAGGAAACAAAAAGTAGTAAAAACCCAAGAAAAATTAATAATAGGCTAATCTCAAATCATGTTTCACCGTAGCAGAAGGAACCCACCACCACCAACATTCATATAATAAAATAATGAAAAATGATATTTGTACAACCATTTTACTATAATTTTTGGACAACTTTTTCTCTCATCCTCATATTATATTTTTATCCTCTCTCTTTCTTTTTTTTCTCTCTTGTTTTTGACCAATAAAAAAAGAGAATAACAAGGTTGTCCTAAAAGTTGTCTCAAAATGGTTGTACAAATATCATTACTTTAAAAGAATATCATCACATTTATAATCATGTGTGCATCAAATACTTGGAAAATAATATTATTTTATTTTGAACACCATATAATGTGACCCATAGGCATTGTTTGGAGTTCACAAGGGAGGTGTTTTGGAAAAATGTAGAAAAAATTCAAAGAAATAAAAGTTTTTTTTTTTTAAAGGAGCTAAAATGGAATATATTACCAAATCAAATTGTCTTTCCTAGCATAAGATGTACATAGGAGAAGACAACAAAGTCAAAACAATATTTACAAAGGGAACATGTACAACATAAACAAGAAGGGAAATAACCACTAGCCTATGCCCATAATGGCAAACGGACTAAGCCACCACCCATGGTAATTGATGGGAAGACAAACAAATTTCACCTTCAACCACGTAAAAGCAAGTGACTTAATCTTATCTATCACCTGAAGAACCGAGCAAAGTTTGTCATTGAAGAGCTTGTTATTTCTTTCCTTCTAAATTTCCACACCCTAGGAAACCAAATGACCTGAACAATTGAACAACACGTTCTTACAATACCACCACTAAAACTGAATTGATTATAAAGATCTGGCACATAATTCGGGACAACTCTTGAGATGCCTATCCATTTGTAAATTAAATGCCAAATTGACCCAAAAAAATTACAATGTAAAAATAAATGATTTGATGTTTCTGACAAACCACATCATGCCACACAAACCATGGAGGCATGATCAATAACACCACGACGATAAAGATTGTCCTTAGTGGGCAGCCTGTCACGGAATAATCTCTAAGCAAAGAGCACAACCTTCAAAGGAACATCTTTATGCCACAAAGAAGAGTCAGCCACCGATAAATCAATAGGAGGTTGCATAGTTAAGAATTTATAAACACTGCGGACTGAGAAAGCATGAGATGGCTCCAATGTCCAACGCCATTTGTCATCTTTATCAACCTGAAAAAAAACATTCTGAAGAAGTACTGACAACTCCCCCACCAACTCCTCCTCCCACGCAAACAGCCTCCGCTTCCACCTCCACGCCTCACCATCAACACCCCACCCTAGCTGACACATATCAAATACAGACATCTCCCTAACCACTGCTAATTCAAATAACCTACTAAACCTGACACTAAACGCCACTCCACCAAGCCAAACATGCGGCCAAAAAAGCGTATTTCTCCCATTACCAACTGAGTGACTAACATGATCGCTAAACCACTCCTCCCTACACAAAGCAAAAATATCACGCCACCATAAGGAAGCAACTCACCCCCCTCCCCCAACAGTCGCCCTCCTTTCATGCCATACCTCGCCGACAACACCCTAAACTAAAGACTATCGGTTCCTCCAACACCTTCCAACACCATTTACCTAACAACGCAATATTAAATTCTCTAATTCTCCTTACCCTCAAACAACAAACCTCCTTACTACTACAAACAGAGTTCCAATCCACCCAAGTTATTTTTCTGTAGTCATCACTCCCAAAAAAAATAAATAGATTCAATAGAGGAAATGATACCTGACGGAGCCTTGAAGAAAGAAAGAGCATAAACAGGTAGTGATGACAGGACAAACTTCAGAAGAACCAGTCGACCACCCAATGATAAATGTTTCAACTTCTACCCCGACAGTCTAGTCTTAAAGTTGTTAAGGAGCGGTTCCCAAAAAGACAACCGACGAGCGTTCCCCCCAATGGGCAGCCCCAAATACAAAAAAGGGATAGAACCAACTTTACAACACTACACCATAGCCGCCTCATTTAACCACGACAAAGCCACATTCACACCCACCAAATGGCTCTTCGAAAAATTTACTTTTAAGCCAGATAAAGCTTCAAAATGAAGAAGAACAGCCCGCATAGCCCGGATATTGGCCCAAGATTTCTCACTCAGTATTAAAGTATCATCAGCGAATTGGAGATGAGACACAATAGTATAGCCAATTTGACCAACCCGATAACCAGCAAAAAAATTATTAACCTTCATAGATTCCATCAACACATGAAACCCCTCTGCCGCTAAAAGAAACAAGAAAGGTGACAGAGGGTCACCCTGCCTCAGACCCCTCCCCAAAGAGAACTCATCAGTTGAAGACCCATTAACCAAGACTCATCAGCAAAAATAAAAGACTTTTAAATAGAAGAACTATAGAGATTCATTTTTTTTTTTTTCATAATACAAAATTTTCATGGTTTGAAAGAATTTAAATATTTTACTATAGAAGAACTTTGGAGGGTTCAAGAGTGTTAATATAAATTCATCAAATTCAACCTATATTGTTGTAATATTTTTAATATTAAAAATATAATAATCACAAAGATTAATCTATTATTCTTTAAAATAAAAACTATTTTAAAAATGTAAAAATTTCTTCATATTTTCCTATACCTCCCGCTCCAAAACTCTAGTCTCCTTCTCTAAAACAATGTCGACGTTAATGTGGCATCTTGACTTTGTCGGGTTGTAAATCATACGGTATAGGTGTCATAGATCCTTCATCTCTTTCCTTTTTTATATAAATAAACAAATCACATTTTTTATGTCAAAAGAAAGCACCATGTGAAACACACACTAACATCCATCATGCATGGAGCCCGCCATTGATTATTAATTGAATATTATATTGTGTACATGTTCTGCATGCCAAAGCCACGCTCCAAACAATTCTCCATCTCTATTATTTATCCCCTCTAAAGACGATAGAGGAGTTGTTTTTAAAGAAAAATATATTTTATATTATCTACAATTACAATTATTAAATCTTAATTCCTTTTTATAAAAAATTATCAAAAGAGACAAAATTATCGACCAAAAAATGTCGACAAAATAAATTATAATTCTTATGAATTTTATTACTTGTAATAGTGGAAATTTAATATATATTTTTTTATAAAATATAAAAAGTTGAGTGTGCTTTTTATAAACAGTGAAATGATATTTTTATTTATAAAATGATATTTTTTAAATATAAAAATCAATAATTAATTTTTTTATTTTATAAAAATGGGCGTTAATATATTGATTTAGAAAACAAATGTATCAATTTTATTTACTACTATACCGTAGAAATTCTCTTTGATAAACTTATTTGTTTTATGATTTCAACTCGGCCATATATTAATAAATATATATCAAAAATTAATTATACATGTATAAAATGTAAAACTCAATTGGGTTTGTTTGGTGGTATTGACTTGAGACATGGAGCATACTCATCAATATTTTAGTTTTGATTCTCTCCGGTGCAACCAAGCGGACAATAAGTTGCGTCTCTAGGTCTTTTTGGATGACAAAATAAATAATCGTAAACATAACATCTATAGACTTAGAAGACATGACATTTTGTATATGACCCTTTAAACTCTATTTAGAATGTCTTATATACAACAAAATACATCCTCTAATCACTATTATAAACAAAAATCAACGTATTATATTTATTCATTAAATGATGTATGTGGTCTATAATAAAGATCATATACATCATTAATAAAATAAATAAATAAAATATATATTTTTGTTTATAATAGTGATACGAGGGATGATGTAAACATGAGAGTTAAGTTAATCTTCTCCCAATTTTATAATAGGTGGGCCTAATTAATTTTAATGGTGAGATAACTCATGTTTTCTTTTTTTACACAATCCAAATCCTTTAAAATCCGATCAAATGAAGTCTCTCTCATTCTCACTTTCGAAAACAACCTAGTCACAAGCAAGTTCGACCATCTTTTGACCAAACACAAACCACTCCAACAATGGCTTCTTCATCAGAAACATCCTCCACCAACCTCCCCTTGAAACCAATCCCAGGAAGCTACGGTCTTCCCATCATTGGACCCCTCCATGACAGACATGACTACTTCTACAACCAAGGACGTGACAAATACTTCCAAACCAGAATCGAAAAATACAACTCAACTGTCCTCAAACTCAACATGCCACCAGGTGGTTTCATCGCTCCAGACCCTAAAGTCATCGCTCTTCTCGATGGTGCTTCCTTCCCCATCCTCTTCGACAACGCCAAAGTCGAAAAACGCGACGTCCTCGACGGTACTTTCATGCCTTCCACTGATTTCTTCGGTGGTTACCGTACTTGTGCTTTTCAAGACACAGCTGAACCTTCTCATAGTCTCCTCAAACGCTTCATCTTTCACATCCTTTCATCAAAACACGACACTTTCATTCCTCTCTTCAAAACCAATCTCTCTGAACATTTCGCCGATCTTGAAAAAGAACTCGCGGGAAAACATAATAAAGCTAGCTTCAACACTTCCATTGGAGGTATAACCTTCAACTTCCTCTTCAAACTCATCACTGACAAAAACCCTAGCGAAACTAAAATCGGTGACTCTGGTCCAACCCTAGTTCAAACATGGCTTGCAGCTCAGCTAGCTCCTTTAGCCACAGCTGGTTTACCAAAAATCTTCAACTATCTTGAAGATGTTCTCATAAGAACTATTCCGATCCCGGCATGGACAGTGAAGTCTAGCTACAACAAACTCTATGAAGGTTTGATGGAAGCTGGAACAACTGTACTTGATGAAGCTGAAAAAATGGGCATAAAAAGAGAAGAAGCATGTCACAACCTTGTTTTCACGTTAGGGTTCAACGCTTTTGGTGGTTTAACAAACCAGTTTCCGATCTTGATCAAGTGGGTTGGATTAGCTGGTGCTGATTTACACAAAAAACTCGCTGATGAAATCAGGGCCGTTGTTAGAGAAGAAGGTGAGGTTAATTTCAGTGCGTTGGATAAGATGACTTTGACTAAATCAACGGTGTATGAAGCTTTAAGAATTGAACCTGCTGTTCCATATCAATATGCAAAAGCTAGGGAGGATCTAATAGTGCAGAGTCATGATGCATCTTTTGAGATCAAGAAAGGTGAAATGATCTTTGGATATCAACCGTTCGCTACAAAAGATGCTAAGATCTTTGATAAACCTGAGGATTTTATTGCTGAGAGGTTTATTGGTGATGGAGAGAAGCTGTTGAAACACGTGTTTTGGTCCAATGGACGTGAGACTGATGAGGCTACACCTGATAATAAGATCTGTCCTGCTAAGAATCTGGTGGTGCTCTTGTGTAGGTTGTATTTGGTGGAATTCTTCTTGCAATATGATACTTTTACCTTTGATTTTAAACCATCTGTTTTGGGTCCCACTGTTACCATCAAGTCGCTTGTTAAGGCTTCATCCACCGTCTGATCAGTGATCATTGATCCTTACAGGACCTACCAGCATTTCCATGGAGTAATGTTTTTATGTTATGTTAATTATGTAGTTACATTAAATAAAGTTCTTTTTCTGGGTGGGAACTGCACTTATTGGTATTGAAAGGATCGCTGGGTTTGTTTAATTTATTTATTGCTTTGTGTGTACATTATTGACTGCTATATTTATATTTTGCAGAGTGACATGTTTACATTGTGGTTACTAAATTGTTTTCCTGAAATAATCTATTCATTCTCATTAGATTCAACTTTTTTTAATCAGAAAAATGAGTGTTTCATTCGAGATTTTTGGACCAAATTATCATCTCAACCAATTGCCATTAGGATAATTGATGATAGTTTTCAAGTTTAATTGATGAGATTACAATGCTTTATTGTTGAATTTTTACAACTTTTTGTTTAGAACCAGACACAATTGAATCATCTTGCATTTGCATAAGCAAGTAAAGAAAAATAATTTATAGATCCGACCAACGGTCGAGTAATTATTGCATGACCAGTAATTCATCCGTGCCATTATAATTGTTTCCTTAGAGTTTTACCCGATTTTTAAATAAATGACGATTAGTTTGGTTGATTTTATTGATAAAATATTACTGAAAAAAGAATAATTTTGCATCGGTATTTTAAAGTGAAAATTATTTTAAAACATCGAAAAAGTGATAAAGTGATAATTAAAATGAAATGGAGGTTTAAACCAAAAAATAAAAATTAATGAGACGGAGGTAGTACCATTTTACGTGTTGTAAATTAAAGTTATAAAATTAACATCTTGTTTGCTCGTGATCCATCTTAAATTGAAGACAAGAATCATATTTGATATTTTACACGGATTAAAAAAAAAATTAATAAACTATGTTTATCCACCAATAATCATAAATACAAATTGAGAGTATAATAGATTGAGATTGACATGCTTAATATCAATTAGGGGATAATATGGAGAAATAGAAATTAAAATTTCAATGAAAACTGAAAATAACTATTTGTTGGGCCTTTGTGCCATGTCCTTTAATGGGCTTTTCTTATGGGTGACCCAAAAAATGGATTTTGCTCTTTTCACTTTTAAAATTGCTCATTCTCATGCCTTTTCGAAAGAAAATAGTAGGCACGTAATTAACTACCGTTGGTATTAAGTGGCAGTTAACTGCTGTTGGGATTAATAATGTAAATTTCAGGTGTGAATGAGAAATTTTAAAAATAAGAAGAACAAAATCCTAAGATAATTGGGTTAGGCCTTTTAGGCCCGTATCATTACACAATGTATCGGAGAATTCTGCTCTTCTCCCAACAAAAATCATTATTTTCCAACTGAAATACCAATAATGCCCCAGCGTGAGTTAACTCACGCACCTTTTGCTTGCAACGTGAGTTAACTCGCAGACCTTTAGGCGGTGGCGTGACTTAACTCACAGACCTTTGGCCGGTTGTCTAAGCACATAGAACACGTTTTTTGGACAGTGGTCAGTTATTCAAACTTGATTTTACACATTTTTTGACTGCATTTAGTGTAGTTAAAACCTATGTAAGTCATTCCCTCCTATAAATACCCTTCCAACCTTCACCATTTCTCACACCATCATCTCACATTCTCTCCTCCTCACTCTCTCTTCCTCTTCCTTCTACAACAATGTTTTTCCATCCTTGACCTTTCATAGAAAGAGGCCTCTTTGAAATTTTCAGGGATTGTATGAACGGACAATGGAGATGGCAACGCACTGCAAAGAAGGTTGACATTGAAGCTCTTTTTTGCAATAGACTAGAAACATACCTTACCAAAGTGGGTTTCGTTTTACCCACAAGAGGGTTTCTTTTTACCCTTAGAGGGTAAAAGAAGCAGATTTAGTATTACCCCAAATGGGTTTCTTATAATATAAATTTTTGCTTTACCCTTTCACCTCCATATTCTTCTGAAGCAGATTTAGTATTACCTCAATCCCCTTCCCTAGACAAGAAACATACCTTATTGTAAATGTATCAGTTATATTAATTAAAGGGGAGGGTTATTTTCACTCCAAGAGTAAGTTTATAGACTTACTCTAAATCTCCACCTTTCATCTTATTTTAATCTAATGGCTTAAATGTGAGTTTTAATCGTTAATCATGTGACCATCTTTTTGGATCTCCTTCTTATAAAATACTTCCTCCATTTAATAAATAAGATTTTATGTGTTATATTTTTGTTCTTTTATTTTTGTTTATATTTGCATTTATTTTATGATTTTGGCATCTAAATAAAAGTTGTGTATTGAATAAATAAATTCGAATAAAGTGAATTCGAATAAAAGTTGCGTATTGAATAAATAAATT
>Ga0099826_10001493_pt1 | contig 14109 bp, 8 predicted proteins | sample Mtrugardesep15_FD_76830 | JGI IMG/M metagenome (GOLD analysis project Ga0099826, IMG submission 76830) | Root nodule microbial communities of legume samples collected from California, USA - M. trunc garden sep15 | ecosystem: Host-associated > Plants > Roots > Nodule | place: USA: California... | reverse complement strand
ATAAATTATAAATATATATATATATATATATATATATATATATATATAATTTTATAATAATAAATTAATAAAACACTCTCCCCTCAACAAAAAAAAAATCATCCTTAAAAAATAAATAAATCTATAAACTTGATTTTTTTTTTATAATATATATTTGAAACCCATGACAAGTATTGTAAACCCTACTAAAGAAAGAAGCTTGGACTTCTAGTTACTCGTCTCTCTTGTTTGTACCATTTCTCTTATCGTTTTGCTTATTGGAAAAGGATTTATTTTGATGCTTTGTTTTTCAGGTTTGTTGGAAAAGTTATAAGATGCTTGTCTTATTTGAAACTCCAACAGGTTTTGCCCTTTTCAAGTTGTTGGATGAAGGAAAGCTTTCTCAATTTCAGGTCATAAATAATATCTCATAAAAAGGTTTTATACTTTCTTTCATACTTTGATCTCGTCTATTTTAAATTATACAAACTTCTTTATACACGACTTATGGGAGGACTTTTCTAGTGCAGACGCTGCAAGAAAGGTTTTATTCTGTTTATACGCGTCTTTTTTTTTTGTTCACATTTCGTGTAGTTTACGAAGCTAACCACAAGTTATGCATAATTAGGTGGTCAAATTGATAGCTTTCTCTAAGTTTGAGAATATATCAGAAGCTACAGAAGAAGCTAGGTTCTTGATTGATGGAAAAGCTAGCAAAGATCTGCGCAAGTTCCTGCGTCCTCACTGTGACAATGAGACGTTATGTGTAGTTGATGCAAAGCTGGGGAATAACATTAAGGAAAAGCTGGTTTGCTATTTAAGTTCCCCTTAGTAACTTGTGACGACGTTTTACATGTTTTTCATCAGATAGCTAACTTTGTCGGTTACTTTTCAGAAAATCAAATGTTTTCACAACAATGCTGTTGTGGAGCTAATGCGAGGTATTCGATATCAGCTGACAGAACTCGTAACTGATTTCGCTGTTCAAGATATGGCTCCCATGAGGTTGGGTTTGTCTCGTAACCTATCAATATACAAGTAGAAGCATAGTGCAAACAAGGTATATATTATGTTGATTGTGTGAACAGACAATTGTTTATGTTAATCACTAATGCAAATGTTTGTATTTTTTTTTGTTGCCGGATACTTTTTTATTCTCCGGATAACAACTTTTTCCCGACCTTATTTTTTTTTAATTAGGCGGACACCTTGATCGGCCAGGCTATTGGGTTACTTGACGAAGAGTTGAATACGTATGCCAAGCTATTGGTTTGTGTATTGTTCTTTTTCTTTGTTGCCTGATACTTTTGATTCTTTGGATAACAACTTTTTCCTAACCTTAAAATGATTTTGATAAAGAGTTGAATGCATATGCCATGAAGGTTCGGGAATATGGCTGGCATTTTCCTGATCTCAGCGAAATCATTCAAGCTGATGGTTGATCAGATTAACGATGCAGAGCTCGATTTCTCTGAGGTAGAAATATGATTTGTCACTCATGTGTCCCCGGTTGTTTTCCACTAAAGCTCGTACTCTTTCTTTACCTAACATATTTGAAAATACAGTTTCATGAACCTGTAATGCTTCTTTAAACAAATAATATCTAATTTCACATACTTTAGTAGTTTAATATTTTTCTTTTATCTTGAAACATATTTCAGCTTTTGCCAGAGGAAGTTGGGACAGCGTTGAAAGAAGCAGCTGTGATATCTATGGGAACTGAAATTGGTGAAGTAGATTTGGCTAATATCAAAGAGCTATGTGACCAGGTTTTATCTCTTTCGGAATATAGAGCTCAACTCTATGATTATCTCAAGAGTGGGATGGACACCATTGCACCCAATTTGACTGATATGACCAGGGAGCTTGTTGGTGCTCGCCTCATTGCTCACGAACTTGAATTGTTAAATCTTGCATAGTTGCCTGATAGTACTATACAAATTCTTTGTGCTGAGAAGGCTCTATTCATTGTGCTGAAGACTAAATATGCTACTCTCAAATATTTATTTATAGGATTGTTTCTGAACCAAGGCTGGAGATGTGTGGTATAATGGTTCATTCAGACTCAATGAAGTTGAATTTGCTTGGACTGTAGAAGAAGGAAGCATCCAGACTTACCCAAGAGCTTACCGAAAAAAAGAAAACTTGGTTAAGAGAGTATAGCAAGGGAGGTCAATGTTATTTCTTATGTGTCATTAGAGCCTTAAGAGGGGTGATTGTAATTTTCATATATCATTTTTTTTAAGCAATATATATGTTTATGTTTATGTATGGTTTTAGTGTGACTTTTACCCCTAATTTGTATCTTTCATTTAAAATATTTTATTACCTTTATAATATTAAAGTTATTAATTAAAAATAATAACACTGCTCTCAAAAAAATTAAAATAATAATCACCATACAAATAAATAAGAGTGGAATCTCATTGCAACAAGAACAATGCTCCCACAATTGGAATAGTATTTGATATTATAAAATAAGTTGATTTTGATTTTATTTGTCGAACTTTTTTCATCATAATATATGTCCTATAAGGACTAAAACTCAAGTGACTTTTTAATAATGATTGGTAATTGCAAGTATGTTTAAAATGATTAATAATTACAAGGACGAAAACTGATGTGATCCATATTAAATATTGAGACTTTTTATTCAAATAAATATTTTTTGGTCTTTATAAAGAATCTCTTTGTTGAAAAACCGATCTTGGTCTAATCTAAAAAAAACAAAAGGCGTGATACAAATTGACAACATCAACTCAAAAACTTATGAATCTAGATTACATCTTTACATGCTCTCACACTATTATATAATGCTCCTTATCTATTATTTCAACAATGATCCTACAAAAATAAAAAAATAAAAAAAACACAACCATTTGTCGTGAATCAAATTGAGAAGCTCGTAACGTTGTATCCACCATAAAAACTGGTATGAATGGTGGAAGGAGGAAGTAACTTTTATGATAAAAAATAGATTAAATCATGGCCGTAAAAAAATAAATTAAACATGGAGAGAGGGCAATTATTACTTTAGATTTGACTTGATTTTTTCTTTTTTTAATTTAGGCGGATGTGTTTTAAAAAGTGATTTTAATTCCTATTTTAACTGTCAGTATTCTAATTAAATTCTAAAGATAATCAAATCATGATAGCTTATTTTTGGGTTAATTCATAAAATATTTGTACAAATAAAGGTTAATAGTGCTCTACTTTTTGTGATATAGGTAATTTTTGGTTTTCTATCTTGTAAAATTTTGTTTTAGAAATCTGAATATTTTTTGGTTTTGGATCTTCATAGCAAAATTTGCCCCCTATATTTTTAATGAATTTCGGTTTACTCATACAATTTGAGAAAATTTTGGTTTCACCCCAACTTTGCCGTCGATTTTTTCCAATCAAAAATCATGTTCAAAACCAAAAATCTTAAAATTATAAGCATGAAAACTAATACAAAAATTTTACAAGATGAAAAACTGAAAAACGACACTATTAACCCTGCAAATAATTACTTGATATGATTTGACTGGACAATGAACATGTGTAAGTCATAAAAATTAATTTTATAAAAATGAAAATAATAATAATAAAGTTTATAAAAATGAAAAATAAAATAAAACAAAGTCGAAACCCTAGAGAAATAGTGTAAACCCTATAAAGAAAAAAGCTTCAACTTCTGCTGCTGCTCGTCTCTCTCGTTTCATCTTCACTGCTGCACACCGCAATACACAAGGTCAATACTTTTCGCTCTCTATGAAACCATCAGCTTGATTTCTTCTCTGTTCGTTTTTCTTATTCTAAAAGCGCGTTATTTTGATGCTTTTGTTTTTCAGGGTTGTTCCAAAACTGATAAAATGTTGGTACTGTTTGAAACCCCTGCGGGTTTCGCTCTTTTCAAAGTGCTCAATGAAGGAAAGCTTTCTGAAGTTCAGGTAATCGATTATTATCGTATAGTTTTATTTTCTGTTTTTATATGAAAAATGCTTTTTTTTAAAAAAAAAAAAATTGTAATTGTTGAAATGTTTGTACTTTGTGTATTGTATGATCTATGATTAATAGCTTGGTTGCATTTTCGGTTTATTTAAGGAAAAATGTTTTTTTTTTTTAAATTGTAATTGTTGAAATGTTTGTGTCTTGTATGTTCTGTTCCTACGGAAAAATGTCGATACACATATTTGACCATTACACCCTCTTTTTTTAGTTGTATCCTTATATTTATGACTTATAGTATATCCTTTTCTTGTTGAATTTGTTATGATATACGGGGTTTATCAGATTTGCCACAATGATTTGTTACCCTTTGTCACTTAGTAGCTTTTCTAGTTTTGAACATGACACCTATAAGCATTTGAACAAATGACACAATTGAATAATCACATGTGTCAGTGTGGTGTTATCCGACACTCGACATGCCTTCAATCAAAAGCGTCAGTGCTCAGAGTTCATATTACAGTGAACCGTGGAAAGTACTCTGTTTTTGATTCCTACGTTCTTTCATAATAATCTGGACTAATATATTTATAATTTGCAAACTTCTTTACACAGGATTTATGGAAGGAGTTTTCCAGTGCGGACGCTGCAAGAAAGGTTATATTCTGCGTCTCTTCCCATTCATACATCCCTCAATTGCGTGTTTACTTCTGTTGGCAATGTTATGATGGGGAAACTATAGTTTATCTGTTTATATGTGTCTTCTTTTTATTCAAGTTTTTTTTAGATTATGAAGCTAACCCCAAGTGATGCATAACTAGGTGGTCAAATTGAAAGGCTTCCAGAAGTTTGAGAATATATCAGAAGCTACAGAGGCAGCTAGTTTGTTGATTGATGGAAAAGCTAGCAAGGGTCTGCGCAAGTTCCTGCGTGCTCATTGTGACAATGAGACGTTAGCTGTGGCTGATACGAAGTTGGGGACTATCATTAAGGAAAAACTGGTGCGCTACTTAGTTCCCCTAAGAAACTTTTGATGTTTCACGTATCTTTAATCAAATAGCCAACTTTATATTTTTAATGTTGCAGAAAATCGACTGTGTTCACAGCAATGCTGTTATGGAGCTAATGCGAGGTATTCGATATCAGTTGACGGAACTCATAACTGGCCTTGCTGTTCAAGACATGGCTCCGATGAGTCTGGGTTTGTCTCATAGCCTATCAAGATACAAGTTGAAGTTCAGTGCAGACAAGGTGTGTTTGTATGTTCTGTTGACTGTGAATATACAATCGTCTATGTTAATCACCAAAGCAAATGTTTATTGATTTTTTTTTCTGTTGTCTGGTACTTTCCGATTCTTTGGATAACAACTATTTCCTAACCTTAAGATGCTTTTTACTAGGTTGACACCATGATCGTTCAGGCTATTGGTTTACTCGACGACCTTGATAAAGAGTTGAATACATATGCCATGAGGGTTCGAGAATGGTATGGCTGGCATTTTCCAGAACTTACTAAAATTATTCAGGATAATATTCAATATGCAAGGTCTGTCAAGTTGATGGGTGATCGCATTAATGCTGCAAAGCTTGATTTCTCCGAGGTAGAAATACAATTTTTCAGTCCATGCTGCCATTTGTTTTACTCTTTTGCATTGCAATTATCACATGAATGTAATTTTGATTTACTCTTAAATCTTGGCAATTTAAACCCTGTTTATATCCTACGTAAAGCCCACACTCTTTCTTTACCTTACATGATTGAAAATACGGTTTCATGAACCTGTGATGCTTCTTTAAACAAATAATATCTAATTTCACATACTTTAGTATTTTAATATTTTTCCTTTATCCTGAAACATATTTCAGATTTTGACAGAGGAAGTTGAAACAGAGTTGAAAGAAGCAGCTGTGATATCCATGGGAACTGAAATTGGTGAACTAGATTTGGCAAACATTAGAGAGCTATGTGACCAGGTTCTGTCTCTTTCAGAATACAGAGCTCAGCTCTATGATTATCTAAAGAGTAGGATGAACACCATTGCACCCAATTTGACTGCTATGGTTGGGGAGCTTGTTGGTGCTCGCCTCATTGCCCATGGCGGTAGCTTAATAAATCTTGCAAAGCAGCCTGGTAGTACCGTGCAGATTCTTGGTGCTGAGAAGGCTCTCTTTAGGGCATTGAAGACTAAACATGCTACTCCCAAATATGGTCTTATATATCATGCATCCTTGATTGGTCAAGCAGCTCCAAAGTTCAAGGGCAAAATTTCTCGGTCACTTGCTGCAAAGACCGCATTGGCTATCAGGTGTGATGCACTTGGAGATGGCCAAGACAACACCATGGGATTGGAGAACAGAGCCAAGGTACTTGTTATTTTTTTAGTTATATGTCCCTATGGTTTTTATACCAGACTTCATTTACACATATTTTGTGTGCAGCTAGAAGCGCGATTGAGGAACCTCGAAGGCAAAGAATTAGGTCGATTTGCAGGTTCTGCTAAAGGGAAGCCCAAGATAGAGGCATATGATAAGGATAGAAAGAAGGGAGCTGGAGGACTGATAACTCCTGCTAAGGTATATCTTTTTGTTCATTTGGTATTTATTGGTACAATTCATTTTACTCAGTCTGCTGATTGTTCTTTTCTTTGTAGACATATAATACTGCAGCCGATTCAATTATCGATAAAAAATCTGATTCTGCAATGGATGAAGATACACAAGAGCTTTCTGCTGCTGATAAAAAGAAAGAAAAGAAGGAAAAGAAGGAAAGGAAAGAAAAGAAGAAAAAGGAGAAGAAGGAAGAAGAGGATACAACTTTGCAAGCTGATGTAGATGGCGACGAGGAGCCAGAACGTGAAGTTGTGAAAAAAGAAAAAAAAAAGAAAAAGAAGGAATCTACCGAGAATAATGAGGTGGAGAATAGAGACACAGATTTGAATGCCGGAGAAAAGAAGAAAAAGAGGAAAAAACCCTCAGAGCCCGAAGATGCTGCTGATACGCCAAGCAAAAAGAAAGAAAAAAGGAAGAAGAAAAATGCCGACTAGAGCTGCAGATTGGCATCAGCTAATCAATCTGGTGAATGGCAGCCATTTTTGTATACCTCTGTAGCTCAGTAGTTGTTCCAGTATTATTTTTACTTGTCATTTTGATGCAATTTGTAGCAAACATCCTTATGATTTTTATTTAACGGGGTAAGTCGTCTTGGGTTAAATTTTGTCTTTTTTTGGACTTCAGTGGATAATTTGATGCAACTATGTTTGAGGTAAGTAGATACTCTTTGTTCTATTTACACCTTGCTGATCCTAAGTTAGCAAAAATTACACACGAGTATATTTGAATTCAACTAAAAAAAGTTAATTCTAATGCTTAGATCATTTTCTTCTAAACTGATAAAATCAATCCCTTCCTATGTTAATATTGTTATACATCTCTTTAAGGTAGAGAAAAAATCAGTGCCGAACAAAAGTAGACGTAGATAAAAAATCAACGAGCACATATATCTCTGTTACTGTCAATGCATGGAAGCAGGCATGAATCGTTTTACATCTCTCACGCCAAATGACAACCATTATTCACAATACAACCTTATTCTTATTAGATCATTCTAAATTATCTGAAATATTCTTAGATATTTGAACCCATTCACAATACATCGAGTATCTAAGGTCTAATCATCCTTACAAGGGTTCCATGATGCAGATACTTAAAAGAAGGTCTATGAATCGTCCTCTCTCAAAAAAAAGGTTTATGAATTGATTCACAACACGAGTATGTCGCTTCATACGAGAATATAAACTGTTTTAGAACATCGACATGTGAATCAATCATTGGAGGGTCTAGTTTCGTGAATCAAATTCATTTGCAGGTGAATCATTTCATGACAACATAAAATACAAAATTTGTTCTTTTCTTGGCTTAAATAAAAAATGTTAGTAAGTTAATTGTTATGGACTTGAATTCTGAACCTCCAACTCCTTTTTTAATGACATTTCTGCTATCATTCATGAGTCATTATCAATGTTTCTAAACCAATATTGCTCTTTTTTCTTTTATGATAGACCGAAAGGTATATACCCAATTGAAATCATTACATGTTCTCCATGTCTTTGCCATTGATACATTTTCAAGGAACTTTACCTTAACATCAAATTAAGGAAAACATTGATTATTTTCAGTTTGAGAATACCATCAAGATTAATAGGTTAGCACTTAGCATGCTATACCAGAAACAATGTCACCATTTTTTATTTTTTTTGTGTTGGAGAAATCATTCAATAAAGATTTTTGATTAGCCACGTTTCTTGCAACGTATTATAACTCAACTAATTTGACATCAATAGTTTTTACCATATTCCTTAAAAAAAAAAAAGTTTTTACCATACAGCTCAAAGAATTTTGATTTTTTGAATGAATTTAGCCTTTTCTGATAGGAGTAAATGGGACCTTTTTCTGATGAAGAGTGAGAGATTTCCACCCTAGTAGGAATTGATCTCTGCAATCTTTGAAATGTGTCTTTTTGTACTCCTTCTACTAGCCTAGACTTTTTTGTCACAAGGTTTGAATTTATGCTTAATTCAATAAAACCACTCAATTCTGAATCCTGAGATAAATTTTCATCACCTGAATCACATAATGAATAAAAATGCTACTAGAAAAAGAGGCCATCACTAGTATTTATTACTTGATTTGAACTTTGATAAATGGAACCTCCTCTCTTTTATATTTTCCATTCTAGAAAAGAGTGAGTGAGATTGAAGAACAATTGCATGATGCTATGCTACACGAAGTTTATCATTAAACAATCTTCAATTACATTCAGTAAAATATATTGACACAAGTATAAAGAGTAATATATATAATACATATCATACTATTATATGACCATAAATTTCACTTTGTACAACTGTTATAAAAAAGTAGAAACAATTGTACATACTGGATTTGTACAAGTCCATAGATAAAAGATATGGACATAGATTCCTGATATTATTTATAAACAGACACATTAAAACAACATAAGCTATCTCCATTTTGCAACACTTGTAGATTTCATCACATCAATTTGTTATTTCCAATCTACATTTTCTCTCCTTCACCAGAAGACAAGATCAGTAGCAACACTCTCTAAACACAGGATCAATGCTGCTTCCCCACTTGTTATTGTACATCTCCAAAAGCTTTTCAGCTGGTGTCATACCTGGCCATAGTTTCATCTCATGTAAGGTTCTTTGAAAAAGATAGAAATGAAGTTAAAAGTAAACTAACTTAGATACCTGTTCCAACCACTTCAATCAATGGATCTAGAAAAATGGATTCATTTAAGCATCTTCTGTCTAAGCCATCCTACAAAAAAATTTGGTTGAACTAGACTTCTAGATAATGAAATCAGAATAACAATTAGCATTAACATTAAAGATACCTTTGCCCACTTCAACACATCTTCAGCAACATGTTGCAACAATCTACCTTGAAATGGAGTCTTTAACCCAGTAAAGGGAACCTACACATTAAAAAAGAATGATTGAAGTCCTAAGGTCCTAGAAACTTTAAAAAAAAAAAAACAGGAAATACAAATCTTTGAATTGGGTGTTTTTCATTACCTGATTTCTCAAATATTGTCTGTCTTCGTCGGTCCAATCAGCAATCATATCTAGAACATTATGTAGTGAAACCTCATCATATAGTAGACCTACCTGACATAGGAAATATTATCAAAATAAACTAAGGTTAAACTAATCAAAATAATAACATTAATTGTGTGAATTAATTAGGACTAAAGTTACACTCTGACCTCATGCCTTGTTCACCAAGGCAATTAAGTTTCAGAACCTTTGATCCTTAATTCGAGTTATATGCATTATAATTCTAAAGACAAATTAAAGGCAATTTTACAATGTATATATTCGATAAAGCTGTGTAAAGAGTGATGAATTACCCAAAAAGCAGGCAAAGCACATAACATGTTCAAAGGCCCCCCATCAGCACCTCTCATTTCCATGTATTTCTTTAGCCTGACCTGCATCAAATTTAACACGTACAACTTAACTTAGTCTTATATTGATCGACACATACTACTGTCGACATTGACACGTGATTATATTCAATTACTTATATTTTAGATAGTATCAATGTTTGTGTCCAATGTCCATGTCTATGTCAATGTTTAATAGATTAATAGTGATATGCAAACATGTTAATAACCTCGGGAAATATTGTTGTGAGGTGATTTTCCCAGTCACTGATTATTGGCACTTGACCTTGAATGGGAGGGAGTTTACCAGCCATGAAGTCCTGCACAAAACAAAACCACCTGAGCTAATTAAGTACATTCAATCATGCTTCACAAATTAATCACCAACAGTATTAAAGGAAAAAATAACATGTAATGGATAGATAGTAAGAAATAAAAGATAATAACCCGGAATGACATGCCGCCGCATGGAATATATTTATTTTTTCGATAAACAAATATCATCGGTACATCAAGAGCATAATCAACAAACTTTTCAAACCTGTTACATAATCACACACCAAATCAAATCAATCTTTCGCAGTTGAATTTTAGTAGGAATAAAAGTACATTATAATTTAGAAAAATTAAGATAAACATACCCAAATGTATCATAAAAAACAAATGGGAGCATTCCGGTACGATGTTTATCAACCTGACCATTCACATGGCTGTTTGAACAAGCAATAGAAAAAATTAAATTAAAATTCATAACAGAAAACAAAAGTTGATTAAATTGCCTAAATAATTAAAACAGTTATAAACCTTCTAAAGCTGACATAACCGTTTGGAGCTCCTTGCTTGAAAGGTGAATTTGAAAATAAAGCTGTTGCTAACTGATTTATTTAATTGTTGTACAAGTAAGATTAGATACAATAAGAATCAGAAAATTTTCAGTAACATTAGAATAGAATGAACATGATTAAATTAAATTTCTCACCGGCTGCAAAGCTAAACTCGCGCGCATTTTCTTGATCATGTCTGTTTCAGAACTGAAGTCTAAATTTACCTAAATCCATAGATGATTTTTATCTGTTAGTATAAATTTTGTCTCTGTAATTTAAATAAAAGAGATAAATGTGTCACAAACTATGTGCTGTAATTAAAATATAAAATTGAACTCACCTGAACTGAGCATGTCATTAACAATGATTGAACACCAAGTAACCTAAATTTACTGAAGTAATTTTGCATAATGTTGTAACGTACCTAGAAGAGATCAATATACAAGTGAAGTATTGAAAATGGAGAAATTAATCAAGTGAAACCAAATATCAGCAACTATTCCAGTAATCAGAATTTTAAGAAACATTTACTCTATTCTAAGGAAACAAAATGCAACAATAAGTCCATTTACATATGCATTCAAATATTGATAGAATTGGTAAATACTACATAATTTTATTTTATTTTGAGAAATAGTAAATACTACATAAATATTATTTACCTTGGGCACTTTTGGTATGTCTTCTAGTCTCCATTTAGGCTGAAAACCTAATCCCATAAATCCAATTCCCATTTCCTCTGCAACAGTTTTAGCCTATCAAACATGAGATAAAACAAATTGTGTTGCAGTTCACATTCTCATTATCACTGCCTTCAAAATATGATGCTGCAGTCCATGGTATATAGGGTAATAGTAACACATTGTAAGTTCAACCACAAATTGAAACACTATCAATTCAATTATGAAGCTTGGATATTGCAAAATTGGAGAAGTATGTATTTTTTTAATATTTTTTCGAAATACATAGGAGATATGTCGCGGATACACGTAGATACGCATATACATATCTAAGATAAGGTTGTGAGACATAGTGAAAATGCACATGATCCACTTGATAAAATTGACATATTTATCCACCAAACTTACTTTTTATGAATGATTATAATAAAGTGAGAGGAGCGATTAAATTACTAGCATATTCGAATATATGATTTGAAAGAACTCTACTATTCGTGTTTTGATCACATGTATTATTTAAATGTTCAATGTATATTATATTTGCAATAAGTTATAGACCAAAATAAAATCCCATAAAGATGTAAATACTAACCTGATAGAGGTGCAAGTTAATCTCATCATAAGTCTCGTGCAATGTTTTGAAAGGCGCACCACTAAGCTCAATTTGTCCACCAGGCTCCAATGATATGCTTTGCTTCCCCTAGGTACAATTTTTCACACAATATAAATAAATGTGACAAATTCCTTTCAACTTATGTGTCTCAGACAAATTTCAAATGATTGTTGAAATTAAACTAAGACATAAATTTTCATAAGAAATAAATATCAAATTATTATATATAAGGTCTTACAGTTTTGAGTCCTATGATGTTGTCACCTTCCATAATTTTGTCCCAATGAAACCTTTCAGCAATGCCATTAAGTAAAGGTGATATTTGTTTGTATTTGATAGGACGTAAAGTATCAAACTCAAAACCAAATTTCTCATGTTCTGTGCCTATTCTGCAATGACACATACATAGATTTGACATTAAAATATAAATTATTCACTCCATATACAAAATTAAAAAATGACAAATATTTGTGAATGTTGATTATTATTTTTTTCTACCTCCATTTTTCCTTAGGCTTGCAACCAGATACCATGTAGTTAATTAAATCATCTTTTGTTAATGGCTCAGTGGCAATAACAGGAGCCTCTATGGCTGGTCCAGTGGCAACAATAACACTTCTCCTTTTTCTGCATTTTAAAATCTCTCTATCTTTGTACAAAAACTTATAATGGACTGAACCACTACATAGGGAAGATAATTTAAAATATGCACCTTCCCTTCGGTTTGACTCTACTTTCCCCAAAACCATGGATGATGATCCTAATGTCCCTTTAAGGCTAAGGAGTCCCATTCTGCCTCACTGAAATTAACAACATATATTAACACCTTATTTGGATAAATAATTTAATTAAATATAGGTGTTTGTATATAATTTATTTTTATGAGAAATAAAATAAAACTATTTTATTATTAAAAAAAAATGTTATATATAAATTAAAAGTTATTTTTATAGGAAAATACTAACCAATGTCCTGAATGTCCTGGATAATAAGAAAACTAATATAAAAAAATTGTATTATAAATTATGAAAAAGTGAAATATTTAACTTTATTAACCGATGTCCATGTTAGTATGACCTATTTTACAAGGTATCTCAAAGAAGATAAACTATATATATATATATATATATATATAGACACACACATGAACACTAACATTTCTTCAAAAACATAAAAATATGAACACTAACATGTAATAGGCTAATATTGCTTATGATATAAATGGAAAAAAATAACTAGCTAGCAAAACAAGTTTAATTTTTCTCAAGAAAGCAAAGCAAGTTTAATATTGATCAAAGCAGCTTGCTTAATTTGAATATAAATACGTGATGAGCTATATATAGCTAAATGCATACATAAATATTATTTTTTGACTAACGAATACAGGAAACAAACATTTTCAGCAGACTGCAATTGACAAATGAAAAGTTAAGTTACCACGTAGCTAGATTAATTGGATTGGATTATTCAAATGTGATTGTGAAAGGAGTAATCGTGGATGTTACTAAAAATGGTTACCAAGTACGGTACAGTACTAATCAAATCAATTAAAATTGAACAATTTATACATGGGAATGGTACAGATTGTTTGCTCTTGGTTGTGCAACACGTGTCATTTGAGTGACACGTCAGTAAGTTAGTTTGGCTTATGTTATCACAGTGCCCACCTTTGCTTGACAAGTGTTATGTGAATTCCTTTTGGTCGGCTATCGGTGAAGCTCATATTAGTTTATTACCACAAATACGTTTTACAATATTAATCGTTTAATGTATGCGCGATTATTAAAAAAATAATTAATTGTACTGATTTCAATGATAAAATTAATATTATTTACTAAAACATTCTTATTAATTGCAGTTAGTGAAATACTCCCTCCGTCCCTTAATATAACCACCTATTACTTTTTTCACATTTCTTAAAAAATGTTGTTGGTGTAGTTAATGTGTCTGTTTTATAGTACTCCCTCCGTCCCTTAATATAGTCACCTCTTGTTTTTTTCACATTTCTTAAGAAATGTTGTTGGTGTAGTTAATGTGTCTGTTTTATAGTACAATTTTACAAAATTACCCTCATTAAAGAGATAATGTGAAAAGTCAATTTATTGTAATTTT
>Ga0099826_10001492_pt1 | contig 14112 bp, 15 predicted proteins | sample Mtrugardesep15_FD_76830 | JGI IMG/M metagenome (GOLD analysis project Ga0099826, IMG submission 76830) | Root nodule microbial communities of legume samples collected from California, USA - M. trunc garden sep15 | ecosystem: Host-associated > Plants > Roots > Nodule | place: USA: California... | reverse complement strand
TTGTTGTATAGGTGTTGAATGAATTCACTCATGGAAAGCAAGAAAAAGTGAGCAAGAGTGAGTTCAAAGAGGTTCTCTCAGACATTCTATTAGGCATGGCTGCTGGACTGAAGCGAGACCCAATTGTTATACTCCGCATGGATGGGGAAGATCTTCTTGAGTTTGTTAATGGTCCAAGTTATTATACAGAAATGACATCCATATTCTCTCAGATTCAAAACTCTAGTACATCACTTCGCGAACTTGTTATTGAAGCTTTTGGAAGACTCGATGTTGATCGAGGAATTCCTCCTACATCAGACTCTTGGGTAATAGACTGTCTAATGCAACAATATTCTTGTCCTTGCATTGGAACATGTTGTGTTCTATTTGTTTAAGTACTTCAAATTTTTAAACTAAAAAACAGTAGATAACTTGTGTGATCAAACATAATTAAACTAAAAAACTCGATGTTGACTCCACTTAGGTTTTTAACAACATTGTGGATCCGGCGCTGTTGTCTCAAGCTTTGGATAGGCCTGTTAGTGATCAAGAGACATTTTTGGAAGAATTCAAGAAAGTGGCATTGAGTGTGGTTGATTGCCTTAAAGAGAAGCCTGTCATTATAGCTCACAGTGAAAACACTTTTGATGGAAGTGGTGTCAAGAGACTCTTATCCAACAAGTTTGAATTAGAAAAGGTTTTATTTTCATTCCTGTCATTGCTGCTGAGCTCTTAATTCACTTTGATATATTTTATTTGTGGTTTTACCTACTCTCTTGTATGCAGACGTTGAACACGACTTTAGGGAATCTGTCAAAAGATCGAAACGGAAAAATATCTAAGGATTACTTGCAGGTGACACTAGATGTGGTGTCTCCATCTGCTGGTTTACCTCCGGTTGGTGCAATTGAAGCGGTATGTTATTGTTGCCAATGCATATTAGTCAATATATTCATCCATATATGATGTCTGCTACGGAAATTTATATCAATCTGTCTCCATTTTGGGACGGATTCAAAGGATTCCATCACCATGTTTGATTAAATTCTGTCCCAAACTCAGTCTCGTAGTGGCGGATGAACATATTCCGTCCCAACAAATATTGCGACTGAAATGATTTGTCACTTATTTCATCCCAAAAATGAGTTGTGAAGAAATCTTCAACTGCATCGCGACAAAATAGTCCATCCCAAAATCCCTTTTGTCTTGTAGTGACGGCCATATTTGCATTGAATGAATATATATTACTAGCAAATAAAAAAATTAACTGTAATTATCGGCGTGTTTGATTTTACAGATGGATAAGGTTATTAGTGAAGCCTTTAAAACGGTGAATAATGCAGATGACAAGAAGATGATGATTAAAGAAGAAGAATTCAAGAAAATTTTAATTGAAATACTGGGGAGTATCATGTTGCAGTTAGAAGGAAGTCCCATTGCTGTTTCTTCAAATTCAGTTTTACATGAGCCTTTAAGCTCATCTTCTACACTTTTGAACCCATCTTAATATTCTTGTTCTAGTGAAACAAAGTATGCATAACCGATTAACGACATGGCTGGTCAAAAACTAAGTACAATATTTATTTTTATTAAGTGTCACATTTGATATATATTTAATTGTGTTGTGCTACTTGTCATTTTAAAATATGAATGAAGCGTTAATTAAATTTTTCCATAAATATACTACCATTGCCTTGCTCATGTACTGCCGTTCATTCTCGAGCTGTCCTGCCTTAGAAAAAAAGTCGCCAATATGTTTTCTGTGACGGGAACAGTTGGAATCCTTGGAAATATATGCCCTTCGTATAAATCTAGGACATGGATATGGTTTGGGCACAAACTAGGGAACATATATATGCCCTTCGTAATCTCCACAACTTTTCCTCTCAACCAATATGTAATCTCTTTGTTGAATTGAAGCATGATATATAGATAATTGTCATGTACATTGATACCACTACGTCTCTATTTTATGAGAAATGTTACTTTTTACATCTATTTAATAAATGATCTATCTAGTCTATATTATAGATTAAATACTTTCATTTATGAAACTGAATCTAAAAGGTAAAAAAAAAATTCTTATAACATAGACAAGAGAAAATGTACAATAATGAAACAACTTGACATTTACCCTTTATTAAATTTTAAGTATATTGATACTTATAATGTTGGAATTCCCTTGTATATTTCTAATTTTTGTTGTAAATCATGTATCATACACTTAGGTAGTAAAAGAACTCTATCATGTCATGTTGACGACATTGACAAAGAAGGGACCACACACACAAACAACGAGAGCGTACATGAATATCACATAGTAACACTAATTTTAGAAATTGTGCTATGGTTGAACCGGCCTCCTTTGTTGAACCGTTTCTGTTAACCAGCTTATTGTTGTCGTGTTCACAAAATCACATATAATTTGATTAACTGAATTAGTTCTTATTTGTAACAGCGGAGACCGATTCTTTAAGATATTATCGGTGCAATATCGACCTCTTTCAATATATAAATCAAATCTTTGGATATTTCCCTCAAAGTGCAATTCACACATCTCATATTAGGTAAAACATCAACACAAAACTCGACGATAAAAATGACATATATTTACCTTCCGATCTATTTCAAGGAATTTTCTAATCCATTACATTAAACTTTCTTTTTAGAATTTAAGTTGAATCTAATTCAACATTTATAAAACTAAATTGTGAAGTACGAACTATCCACCATTTATAAACTCATTTTCGGACCATATGACATTGAACTTAACACACCTTCATGACTTTTACTATTGTTTTGTTTCACTTGTAACTAACCTACAAGAACTCATGCCTTATCCTAATAGAGAGACAGAAGTAGTAATAATATGTGTCAGTATTTAAGGCCGTAAGAGTATCACTAATTCACTATCAAATATTCACTGTGTTGCTTGTTAGGTTGAATTTATAGAGTGGAATCTTTCTAATACGGGAATTTGTCCTGTAATGTTAAGCAGGTGATATTTCCAATGACCCCTTTGTTTGATCCGAGTAATATAATAATACTCCTAACAATTAGTGGATAACGGGCTTCTCTATATTATTTGACTTGACACACAACTTCTATTAATAAAACACATTCACTGTCTCATATTCTTTGTAGGGAAAAAATGATGCTAACTGTTCACCGTGTATATCTTTCTGCTGCACTTAAGTTGATTTTGTTAATTACTACTCTTTACACTTTATCAGGTGCTGCATGCACTTCTCCTTCTTCTACCACTTCTATTCTGTTCTTGCTAATTTGACTTTAATTTTTTTTTTGCTCATTTCACACTTGTATGCAGATTGCTATGACCCTTTGGATCCAAATGGGAACATTTCTGTAACATTTGACATTTACCAACGTATGGAAAATGGATATCTGGTCAGTACCAAGTAAAATCACACACGTCTTTGGTTTTGCGGTGATAAAAATTGATTTTGTATGAATTGATTTTAAAATTGATTTAGGCTAAAAGTGAGTTGAATGTAAAATCAATTCTAGAGGCAAAAACTCCCAATTCTTACTTCTTAAGGCTAGAATAAATTCTTAAAGAACATCCAAACATGTCAAGATTGAAGATTAACAATTATGGTCAGCAAAGTATAGCAAAACTTAAAATTGTCTGAATAGGATTATTATTATTATTTTGATTCATTTACATCTACAATATAAAATTACAATGAAGCGCAACTAGATAGAATCTACTACAGCTTGAATTGAATTGATTGTTTTCCAATTCCACAGGCAAGGGTGACTCTTGAAAACCATTATCAATATCGGCATGTAGACAAACCAGGGTGGAAACTAGGATGGACATGGGCTAATAAGGAGGTGATATGGTCAATGAGCGGTGCAATTGCAACTGATAGGGGTGATTGCTCATCTTACAGTGGTTCTCAGATGCCACATTCATGCAAGAAAGATCCAATCATAGTTGATATATCTCCAGATGTGTCACAAAACAGGTCAGACCATTGCTGTCGTGGTGGCCGCCTCTCTGCCCGAGCCGTTGATTCTTTCAATTCATTGTCTTCATTTGAACTTGAAGTAAGAAACTTGGAGCAAAAAGAAAATTCACTTGGACAAGCACCTAATAATGTTACATTCATGGCCCCAGGTCCTGGTTACACTTGTAGCTCATTTCTGACTACTGATCTCTCAGTGTCCTTAGATTTTGGAGGACAGAGACAAGTACCAGTTCTCAGTAAGTTACTCAACTCAAATTACCTCAAAAATAATTAAACAAAGGGAATTGCTTAATGTCACAAAAGGGTTCCATCACGAAGTGTCATGAAATAATATCATTGGTCACTGACCTGCGTTTTCCGTCAAAAGCATATTGAAAAATTTCTCCCTTGTTTTGGAATCTGACGCGAATGATTTCCAGATATTTGTGATTTTTTTATTGTGTCGTATAGTACTACTGTTAAACAAATAAAGTGAATCATAACAATGTATAAATAAAAGAGGTAAGTAACACAACAACATTGATGTATACCTAATGTGATATTGTGATATACCGTTAAACATCATTGGTGCTTAATAATTGAACACAACAAATTGTAAATCTAACTAATGTAGGTTTTTTCATCGATTTTCTTACCGTGCGTCAGACAGATTCTCAATACTAGTATATAAACATTTTTCATTCCAGGAACTTGGAAGTCAACATGTACGTATTCAAGTTTCTTAGCAAACAAGTCACCAGTATGCTGTGTTTCTTTCTCAACATTTTACAATCCTATCATCACGCCATGCCGTAATTGCACTTGTGGTGGATGCAGGGAAGCAAATAAAAATACACTGTATTGCATAAGGTACATGTTATTTCATTTGCTCAAACATTTATGCCGTTAATTAATGTCATTAATTGTGTCTTTTTCCTTAATCAGTTGCTCTGTTGTGTGCTTACTGCTAATTAATTATGTAACCAGGCCAGGTGATCCTTTGGGCGGGCCAAATGATGAGAAAAGTGTAATTGAATGCACTGACCACATGTGTCCAATTCGAGTCCATTGGCATTTCAAGAACAATTATATGAATCAATGGAGGGTCAAGCTTACAATTTCTAACTACAATTTCAATAGAAACTACTCTAACTGGAATGTGCTCGTTCAACATCCCGGTTTTAACCAAAAAGCAACAACTTACAGCTTCAATAGCACTAAACTTTCGACTCATGGGATCCAAGGTAATTTCTTACATTCCATTCAATGAATGAACACCAATTTTGTGTTCAATGGCTTTTTTTGTCTTAACACTTTGGTTTCTAAGAGGAAAGACTCTAATAATTGAGAGTTCAGATGTAAATAATGTCTGATCAAATAATTTACTATTAAGAGATCGAACCCCGTTCAACCTTAACTTAATTTCATTAACTACATGAGTTAAACTATTTGAATTATTGCTTTCAACTATTTAATAAATTGATTGATAAACTAGTACTAGTAGTATTTTATATATAGTGATTAAGAGATAATTTAATTTGTGGCAGATGGAGTTGCTCTTTTATGGGGGATAGATTACTACAACAATGAAATATTGCATTCTGATAAGGACCGAGTTGGTTCTGTGACAACAGAGATACTATTGGAAAAAGATCAGAATTCCTTCACATTGCAAAATGGATGGGCATTTCCAAGAAGAATATATTTCAACGGTGAAAACTGTGACATGCCATTACCTGACACATTCCCTATGTTACCAAATGGTAGCTCCAGTTTAAGATCAACTTCCCTTGTTTTTACTTTTTCATTCATTTGTTTGTTATTTGTCCAATTAGTACTTCTCTAGTACTCCTTTGGTTTTGATTTTGAACACTGACTACGTACTTGGTTTCTAGTATATCTGAAAGGTCCATTCCAGTGTGTTCTGTTATTATTGTAATACATGTATGTGTATGGGAAGAATTTCCCCCTCCATGTACAAGGAATCCAAATCCAAGTACTAAACTTTTCTAGCAGTTGGTGCATAATAATTTTAGTATGGTCCATTTCATTTTAATTTTGTGAGGAATATTATTTTTTTCCTTCTTAAAGACTAAATAAATCTTCATGTTTGAACCAACAAAATAATAAAAATCTCATTTCGAATTTGATTTGTTAATCTACTCTACATGAACAATGTGTATTTGAAAAGTTTAAAATTGGACAAGCAAATAAACCTACGTCATTATCAATATAGTGTTATTATTATTATTATTATTATTTGTAACATAGTGAATAAAATTTTATGTTTAAGATGAATATGTTGGAAATTCGAGATTCAAATCTAGGATATTATTTTTAACAACTGGATTATTATCCCGAATATTATCAAAACATTATGAAATATTTGATTTTATTTTTGTTTGTTGTGAACGTAGATGTGATGTGATAATTTAATGGTTGACTCTGGCTTATTACTGCTTATGAAAATTGAGAGAAGTCTTAATCTTGGAATGGGATTACTACCTACCCTACCACATAAAACCAAAAAAGTAGAGGGGGGTTGTTAATTTGTGAAACATGAACAAATAAATAAATATTGGATCTGGGTACTAAAAACGCGTAATAGAGAAGAGAAGAGAAAAGAAAAGAAAAGAAAAGAATCCAAGTATGGCTGGTGCCGCCGATGAAAAACCCATTTCCAACATCGTCATCGTCATTGGTACTAACTACTAATACTATTCTTCTGATTTGATTTTGTTAATTAATTAATTAATTAATTAATTTCCCTCCAATATCAGCTATGCAGACGGAGGCACAACCTGTTGTCAATAAATTTGAGCTCATCGAAGATCCTAACTCTCCGTTAGTCGTCTTTTTTTACTACTTGATTAGGGTTTTACTTCTTCTTTCTAATTAAATTAAATTGATTACAGTTTTCCAGAAGGTGTTCCTTGGGTACGTTATCATGGAAAATTCAAAGGTCTGAATTTGAACTTGATTTGGCCTGGAAAAGATCCTTCTTCTGGGGTTGATAGTGTTGGCACCATATCCTCTGCTCTTGTTACATATGCTGCTATTCAATCTTTGAAACCTGATTTGATCATTAATGCTGGCACTGCTGGTGGCTTCAAGGTTCCTTTCCACCCTTCTAGATACTCTTTTTTAATTTATTCATTCATTCATTCCTCCATTTTTTATTCTATAGGCCAGGGGAGCTACTGTTGGTGACATTTTCATTGCTTCAGATTGTGCTTTTCATGACAGAAGAATACCCATTCCTGTAACTACCTCTTTTTTCTATTTCAACTCTCATTCATTATGCTAATTTTAAATTGATTTGAGAGGGGGGAGTGGAGTGCTATCAATCTGGGTATATCACCTCATTCGGAAGGTTTCCGATTTAATTATTAATTAATAATTATTTCGTATAATAGATAACAAAACAACCGTTTCATGTGACACCAAAAAAAAAAAAGTATTTTTTCGGGTTTCTGAAGCTTCTATTACATTTTACGAAACTGGGTCGCAAACCCGACCCACTAACTCCGAGGTTTAAGAAGATGATCGAAATCGGCAAGAATGCACGATTCCACCACTTTCATGTGTTTTCGCTGCAATCCCGGCCGCTCCCACTAATTTTTTTTTCTGGATCTACTCAAGCATGCAGATGGTACTCAAGATCGCAGACTCATACGTCAAGTCGCATTTTGAAGGATTTCAATCCAGTCTTTTTGTTTCCTTTTGAATTTGCATTTGTATTATGCTTTAGTTTAACAGATTTTCAAATTTTTAGTTTGATAGCTCTAATCGGTTTTACTGGAAAAATGAATGCTAATTGCTAAATAAATATTGAATTGAATTTTTTTTACAAGTCAGCATGTCATGCACCTCACCAAAACTACAGACTCTCTTAATATAATGTATACGAAATATGAATGTTGGCCCCTAAATGTTTCTTAGTGTCTATCCTGCCACGGCTACATTTCTTTCCTTTTCTAGGTTGGGGCAGGAGTTACGTGCATGCCAAAATCTGCTCGGTGCTTGCAATGTTGTGCGGTAGACATTTTGCGATTAACATCAATATATATGTTGTCTTTTGCAGGTTTTTGATCTGTATGGAGTTGGTTCACGTAAAGCCTTTGAAACTCCCAACCTTGTAAAGGAACTTAATCTAAAGGTGAGTATTATATTCTAAATTGTGTTTATTTGAAATTAATAAATATACCAAAGTATATTATTTCTTGCTCTGGTGACACCATTGCTTGGCTAGTGTGTGTGTGTGTGTGTGTGTGTCTAAAGGCAACCTGGTAATGTATAGCTCCTGTGATAACATGGTCTAGGGAAGGGTTAGATCCATTGTAGGTTTATTGTGGAGAGTCTTACATGATAGGTTGGTTCCCTCAAACATGTGATGTAACCTCCAATTGTTACACAGGCTTACCTTCACATGAACGCACATACATAATAAAAACTCTAATGTAGGTAGTCATTTTTTAAGTTCAGATTCTCAGCCAAATTCCTTGACATCACATATTTTTTCATTTGCAAATAATTATTCTTACTGACCTCTTATTATATATGCATAGTGATCTAGGGGATCAACTGAAGCAAGCATATAATAATGTGTAGACACTGTACGTAGAGCATAGTGTTTTAATTCTCAGCCTGATATGAACAAATTCAGCTATTAGAATGGAGTGTTAAGTGTTTTGTTCACCATTTTCCACTATCACATAGCCATTCACACTTACGATGTATATCTTAAATGAGTGGAGAAAAAGAAACTCTATTTTATTAACATATAGGAAAGTTTATGGTGCCACCAGGGGTTGGCTGTTATTTTTGACAGGTCAATAGTACATTTGCCTCTCCTTGAGATCACTTATTATTTTGATTTGTTTACTAATGTAAAAAACTTGTTACTTTGATTTGTGTTCTTTTTAAGGTAGACCAATACCATCTTGGGATAGTTTAAACCGAAACCCAATTTACACACAGGATATGGATCCTTAATGTAGCACAAACGCTTTAGATTAAAGGTGTGTCTGGTGTCTGATATGTGTCAAGTCTGTCAGACACCAACAGTCCAACACAACACCAACACGTGTAGTTACATTCAATTGCTTTGATTTTATCAAATTATTACTGGTGTCAATATGTTAGTGTCGTGCTCCGTACCTGCGTCTGTGTCAATGCTTCATTCTGCATAGAAACATATGGTTGCTTTAGACCATCCACATTGGTAGGGTTTTTACCATTTAAGACCCAGTACCTAATAGGGATGGAAAAAAATTTGGGGGTCTCTTAAGACCCACGGTCTCACTTAAGATCCCCATTTTTAAGTGGACCCAACACCACTTTTAAATAAAATAATCATTATTTGAGTTGCCATTGGAGTTTTTGGTGGGACCCTTATAATAGTGTCTTAAATAAATAGTTATTGGTGGGACTCATCTAGACCTTTTATTATAGGGTCTCTATTGAAGTGGTTGAGTACCTATTAGATATTATTATTAAAAAATAATAAAAAAGTGATGTGTCAAGGTTGGACCCATTTAAGACCTCAAAGTTGAGTGTCTCCATTGTGGATGCTCTTACAAAATCCAATCCTTTTTCTTAATTACTTTATTCAAGCAAAACTGAACCATCAACTATATTTGCACGTACTTCAGGTGGCTAAATTGTCTACTGGTGACTCTTTAGATATGACACCGCAGGATGAATCATCAATCACGGCAAATGATGCAACTGTCAAAGATATGGAGGTATGCAGTACTTGGTTTGTTTTCTAGAGCTTGGAAGTTGGAACATTTGGTTGATTTATTGGGGATGACATGATGAATCTGCATATTCACTTAATGATACATTGTTCCATCAAATAAATCACCTAAATTATAGAGACATAAGTAACTGACAGTTGTTTGTATTTCTCTATCCTTTGCTAAATATTCCCCAGGGAGCAGCTGTTGCTTATGTTGCTGACCTTCTTAAAGTTCCTGCAATTTTTGTAAAAGCTGTGACTGATATTATTGACGGTGACAAACCAACTGCTGAGGAATTCCTGCAAAATTTGGCTGCTGTAACTGCTGCACTTGATCTGGCTGTCGAACATGTCATTAATTTTATCGATGGGAAGCGCATATCTGAACTTTGACAGCCTAATTTCATCTTTCCGATTTTTGTTATATGCAACACTCTACAATTGTACACCACCAATTGATTAAATATGTGAGATTCAAGCAAAAATAGGAACTTGTAAACTGAGAAGGATATTAAAGCTCGGACCTCACCACTCTCTTTTGGTCAGTATTGTATTTGTGTCGTTCATTGCAAACATGTATAATGACATCCTCTTAATTTATATCTCCAATCACGTCTACTCCTGCAAATGAGGGACTATTCTCAAATGTCACTGAAAAACATGAAAGAAATGCTAAACAACCAAACATCTTTCCTACCACTGCTTAACACTATCACCGTAACCTGCTTGTTTTTCACATTTTGATTCCCAGCTTGACATGCAAGATGACTGACATGCAAGATGACAGTTATTGGATATACCAAGGGAAATTGCTTATAGTACTTAGAGCATCTCCGATGCATATATTATAAGGAATCCATTTTGGGTTCCATAACTCCGATTATCTAGTACTTACTACGTAATGTCATAATTAAACAACCCATTGCTCATTTTTATTTAAGGAACCTTCAAGCACTCAAACTTATATTTTTTTTTATTAGCAATAATTTTTATCTCGAATTGAAATACTATTGATATCCTCAAATTGAAACATATTAATTCATTTTATTTAATATACATGAAAATTTATGAAATATCTAAGTAATATAATATAGTTATTTTAATTAATTTTAAATGGAAGTTCACCGTAAAAAAATGCAATTACTCAACAATGCTATGATTCGGTCTCTGCACTATACTATAATAGAGGGCATTATATTTTAATGCTATAGAACGATATCTTAGCTATGAAACTTTGCAGAATGTCAAGGAACTTTGAGTTGGTTTTTAAGGGAAAGAAAAAAAACAAGGTACCGTTTTATAGGTCTAAGAGCATGAGAATTGATTTTTATTTGTCGTGGAATGCGTTCAACAAAATGAATGTGAGGTTATTGATCGGTAAAATTGACTTCTTTTTTTTTCTTTCTTTCTTCAAATTTCTGTTTGAATATTGAATCTAGACATTGTATAATATTTGATGAGTGAAGTTTCTTATTGCAATTTATCCCATAACAGACGCTAAAAAAATTTAAAATGTGTTTGTGATGCGTACATACAGAATTTACCTTAGATACTAATTTAAGTAGTTCTTCTTTGTTCATTCACCAAATAACGAATGACTTTGAGATCAAATAATCTAGAGACTTTTCTATAGCATAGATCTGTCAAGCTTTATGTGCCCCCCCCCCACCCCCCACCTGATGGTGAAATTAGACTCTTTAGATCAGTAGATTCTTGATCGGATATTGAGTTTTAAAAAAATAGACAATACTTGACTTAAATATAAGAAATAAATAATGTATTTAATTCATATTTGGATCAAACAATATACATCAACGACAATAATGGTTTGTTATAAGCGTTTTATAGTTTTAAGGATTTTGTGGAGGTAAATAATTTTCAACTAAAGTATATATTAAAAGGACGGGAAAAAATAGATGCTACTATGCTAGTGAATTATCTCAAATCCTAATAAGAGGATAAAATAGAAAAGGGTGGATGAGTAGATGACCACATACGCTCATTTCATATAAAAAGGATAAATGGAGGAATAAATGACTATCATGTAACTTCACATTTTGTGATGTGGTAATGCCAGATCAAGAAAACACAATCTATTGTCAGCGCTTTCCTAATTTCAATCACTAATTGTAACATTTGCATCTAAGAACGTATACTGTCCAGTCCACCAAGAACTGCAAGCTGTTCCTGATAACGAACCATAGTATCACGTTGTGCATAAAACAACTTTTCCATTGAGAATCCTGAAAAATCTGCAGATGCTATACTTATGAGCATTCCACTGAAGGAATACGCAAACACTAGACATGTGGAATGAAACAAATAATGATTCATGACGGTGTTTGTCCAAGCCTTGTTCCACTCACACCATTTCTTACTTCTTCCTTTTTACCATTGCAAGTCAAAATTGATGAGGAGAGACAAAAAAATCACAAAGTCCATGAATTTGATCTCTTGAGCACAGGATCCTTTAGCTGTCGGTCTTCTTCAAGTGCTATAATACCTAAATGTGAAGGATCATCAAGCATCATCCTAGCCACCAAATAACCAGCAATAGACCAGGTTTGGAATTTTCGAGCCTGCTTCCCAATGTATCGACCATGTGTTCCATCATAATATTCCGGCCAGTTGTCTTTTAGCAATCTGGCCTCAGCAATTTGAAGGGCACGTTTTGCAATTTGGGGTCGCCCAGTCTTGATAGCCGCCGCAGACAAAAACCATAACATAACTGTAACCACCATAACCAATATCACCATATTAAAAAAGCAAATACTAAAAGAGTTGAAAATATAAAGTAGAGAAATTCTCTCTTTTTTTTCTGGCATTAGCGTAGCCCTTGTTTGGAGACTGGCTAATAAAGTCTTTCATAACCTAGTTTGAAATGATAGAGTTTGACTAAATCACGATGACGCGTGGTTTTGTCGAAGCTACATAACATAGTTTTTGCTATATCGTGATTTTGTTAAACTCATTGTCAATCCAAACATGCACTCAAATTATCTACGTCTATTATATTATTCCTATGTTTCCACTGCATTTGTTTAATGATGAAATGAAGTTTGATTTCCCTCAAAAATCGTACACACACACACACACAAACATACGCACACATTTGTTCTGCGAAATTCAGAATGGTAGCATAAGAATACCTGGCCAAGATCCCCCGTTGTGGTAACTCCATCTAGTATTTTTTGGGTCACATCCTGTTATGATCCTCCATTCATGATTTTCAAGGGCTGGATAACAAACTTTGACAGGCATCTCCCCAATTAATTCTTCCCACCGTGATTCTATGAGATCCATAATTGCAACTGACTGTTCAGAAGTTGCCAAGCAGGACAAAATTGCTATGCAATTACCAAGGCAAAACCAGCGGAAATCCATCCTAGCCGGACTCACATTCCCAATAAAGTATCCGCCATGATGAGGCATGAAATCAAAAATCCAATCTGGTAAAGAATCGGGAATGACATTAAACTTGTTCACAGCAGTATGTGAGTACTCTTCTGTTTTGAATCGATATATATCATTAAGTTGCTTCAAATCCAACCAAAAGTGGCTTCTCATATGATAGCTTAAGGCATGCAAGCGTTTCGCAATTCGTTCCATAAACTCTTTCCCTTCAGCATCTGGCTTAAGCAATAGCATGGCACATCTTAAAGCCATGAAGAACAATGCTTGAATTTCAATTGGATAGCCATAAACACCCTGAAATCATAAATTATAAATAGAAAATGAAGTAAGAAATGGATAGATTAACCACTAGGAATAAAAGTCATAGTAAATCCCCTGTCAGTGCCTAGTAGTAGCATATCTAGAATAACTCTGCTTGATTGTTATTCTCATTCACTTTGGATTCAGTACTAGCAGAAAAAACAGATTATGACTTGAGTTTTGATTTTTACACAGGATTGAAGTCATTGTGATATAAATCTACAAAGTTGGGGAAAACATAGAAAAATCATTTTATCCTATCATCAATGCTTATTTTCGAGGCAGTAGATTATGAATAAAGTTCAGAAAACTCACCATTCTACGATCAATCATACAGCACCCATCAGCACATAGTAAAGTCGGAAATGTATCAAACCCCTCTGACAAGCATAAACTCAGAATCAAACGCATACCCTTTTGACATTCAGGCTGGTCAGCTAAAGAAGAGTCTCCTGTAGATTTTGTGTATGCACGAAGCAATATGATCCACCAAAATCCAGAATCAACAGGAGCAACCCTGCCTATTGCACTTTCACCAAAATCTGCTATCAAGGTTTCGCGGTTTCTGACCGGATCATGGAATACCTTAAAACTAGCAGGCATCACCCCTTCTGCCAGATGAAACCTATCAATCTTTTTTTCCCATGATTGAAGACGAAGAGTCTTCAAGAGAAAATTCTTAACAATGTCTGGTTCCCC
>Ga0099826_10001491_pt1 | contig 14112 bp, 9 predicted proteins | sample Mtrugardesep15_FD_76830 | JGI IMG/M metagenome (GOLD analysis project Ga0099826, IMG submission 76830) | Root nodule microbial communities of legume samples collected from California, USA - M. trunc garden sep15 | ecosystem: Host-associated > Plants > Roots > Nodule | place: USA: California... | reverse complement strand
TCCCCTGTAGAGTTAGACATAAGAATATGAGTTTAATTTTCATGCACCATCAATGTAAAAAACATTGTTAATTATAAGCAATTGTTAAACAAGAGAGGGAAAGAGAGATCCTACGTGTAAATCGAAGCAATTACTTCTGGTAACATTCCTGCCAAAGATCCACACAAGTAAGGACCATATTGAACATTTGTTGCCGTAGCACAATAGTTATAGATCATGTAAGGAAATGGAGAAACCCTGATTAAAGCAACTGCTCTAAACTGGTGAAACCAATTTCCTCCACCAGCTGATCTTAAAACAGAAGCTTCTTTTGGATATTGGTCTAACCATTCCTATAAAGAATCACAATTTATTTTTCATAATTAGAAGAAATGATATAGACATTAAGAAAAATATACAAACTTAGATTAAAGATAAGACGTATACTTCAATTCTATGATGGAACATTTTGCTAGTGAAAAAAGGAAGTGATACTCCCACAGCTGCTGCAGACATTACTAGGAAGAAACCAAAAAAATAACCAAATGTCATTCCAGCAACCCACATTGAAGGTGAGGATGGTAAAAATATGGTAGGAAATAGTGCTATAGAAGCAAACACATAGATAGCTAACTCCGAAGTTGTGAATGTGTCTCTCTGCCAAATTATTACTGGAATAAACACCTGAAAAATAAAATCTATGTTAATTATCATTGAGATGGGTAATTTATGCATTGTATTTTAAGAATTTTATGAATATTGAAAGAAAAAAATACTAAAATTTTTGTTATTATGAAATAGTAAATATTGACATTGCATTGATGATTATGATCATGAATATCAGCATAACAAAATTTTCTAAGGGAGGGTAAGGGAATGTAATAGATAAACCTACATTATTGGTTTGGAATTTCTGAAAAATGCATGGAAAGAGATAATGAATGAGAAATTTGGAGAATTCAAAACATTGCATGCAAATGCAAATGTGTAGATTGTATTTTTTATACGCAAGCAAAATCATGGCATTTCATCCACTACAATATTCTATATACAAGAAGAAAAATATACCTTTTGAATGAAAAATGGTCCAACCCAATTGATAACAACAAAACCCAAAATGCTAAGGCATATGATAGACACCCCCAATTTAACCCAATACAGCAAAGGTGACGGCGGTGAAGGAGAAGGGAGGGTAGCCTCCGGTTCAGAATCATGGAGGGGCATCCTCAAATTTACGTCGTCGTCGCCACCACTGTCGTCGTTGACGTTGTAATTATTATAGGTTATTGGGCATATCTCTCCTCTTATATGACCGTGGTCGTTAACATTGTTATCTCCCTCCACAGACGTCATAAAAAGTCTCCAAAAAGATTGAATGGGATGGTTCATTGAAGGTTAAATAGAAATTGTTGATGACAAGACCAAAAAAATAACAACCACTAAGACCCCGCCAAAGAAAAATAAAATTAATTCATAGAGATTGGAGGTCCCAATAATATTCATACACATCTTTTACAAATTGAAACTCAATATTGTCAAAAAAATGTGCAGCTCACTTTTGTTGTTACTATACAATACAATGAAAAATCCCACAAGTGGTCATAAAATGTGATGGACTCGCTTGGTTCAAATATAATAAAAAAAAAATTGAAGGAAGGATGGTTCAAATATAATAATAAAATGTTTTAACTTCTCTAAAAAAATGTTTTATCAAAGATAATAATAATACACCCTTTTAAAAAGTCATTTTTGAAGTTTTTTTTTTATCTCTCAATCATATGCAATTTATTAAATGTCTTTATAATATATATTTTTTTATCTCTCAATATGTCTATATCAGATATACACATTGAGAGATTGTCAACGAAGAAGGAGGTTGATGTGATATATTAATGATGTGATGAAAAGATAGAGATAAAAAGAAAAATAAAATAAAATAGATCAATGTATAAAATCAAATGTATAATTGTTAATATTACTAGCATAGTTTACACTTTTTTTTTGGCAACATATCATACAATATAAAAAGTTACCCAATAAATCCAATCTTTGAGTTAATTAATAAATAGGTTGTATTTTTTATTCACCCCTAAAAAACAAAAATTAGTGAGGAAAATTTAGAGAGGGAAAACGTGAAATCTTTCTCTAATTCCGTCACTAAATTCGCGATCAAGAAATCTGTGAGAGATTTTATTTTTTTCTATCACTAATTTTCCTCCCTAATTTTTCTTTTAATAGTAGTGATTATTTACAATTATAATGACTAAATCTTATTCATTAAAAGTGTCGGCAAAACAAATTTTATTTTTTTGTATTCCTCATAATAGTGCCCTTCGAAAAAATTTACTCATATTAGTGAAATTGATTATTTTTTTACGACAGTAAATATTGATTATTTTTTATGATAAAATATAAAAAAATTAGTATGATTCTTATAAACAACGAAATGATATTTTTTTTAAGAATTGATATTTTCTAAAATATAAAGTAGACAAATAGCTATTTATTTCATAAAAAACGATGTCAATTTATTGATTTAGGAAGTAAATGTATCAATACACCTTAATTTATAGTGTAATCTAGAAGCTCCTACAAAATAAACAAATTAAATCAAAGAAATCCCCCATTAATTTATTTATTTTTAAATAAAAGTACTAAAAACTAAGAATAGTATCAAATTTATGACTAATATTTGAGAAAGAAAATTTATGACTAATATTTAAATAATTAATTTTGTATATTAATTTAACTTATACAAATTAAATAGTACACTATCCGGTCATTATTATAGGTAAAAATCAACGTTTTAAATTCATTCAATTAATAATGTATATAATTTTTATTACATACCATATACAACATTTTAAATGAATCTATAATATTAATTTTTGTTTATAATGAAAGGAGGCGTACTAATTTCTTGTAGTACTAGTATTTTTTAGTGCTTTGGAGTTAAGTGAGCAAGAATAAAAGAAGAAAGTCAAGAACAAGTTATAGTATAGTTGGACTAAAAATTCTAGAAGGGGAGTTTTAAAAAGAAGTCCCGTGCCGTTTGGTTTGATTTCTGGAGAGAAGAGAATGTTTGTTGAAATAAAAAACATGAACTCAATTTCTTCATCATCAACCCCAACCAGAGTGATGAAGATGAAGATGAAGATGCATCTTCCCCTTTCATCACGCAACTGCAACAACATCTCATCATTTTCTTCTTCCTTCTCAATTCCTTTGCATTCAAACTTCCCACCTAATACTAGTATGCACTTTCTTCTCTCATTCATATTTTTATTTGCTTTTACAAATAATACGTAATTGTTTGTTATTCTGTGCTGTTTTCAGTTCGGTTGGCGGTGGTTTCTAGCTCCAGAATTCCTCTGAAATGTGCTGCTTCATCCACGAACTTCTCCGATTCTCACCCACCCGATCCGACACCGAATCATTCTTCTCACCCTACCACGGTACGACGGCGCTAATGATCATTTTACAATTGTGTTTCATATTGGATTCGAAATCCGTTTCGAAGCTAAACTCTTATCACTCAACTAACACCGACATGATTATTGAAATAAGCTAGAAATAATTCTTTTATTTCGTGGGAAAAAGCTAAAAAAACAATTTATTAGTACGGGATAGCTTCCTAATCCCTCGGTTCCATCTATAAGATAAAGTTGGATCAATAGAATTTAATGTACCTGGTCTAAATTTTCAACCAGATACATGAATTTTGTTTGATCCAACTTTCTCTTATATATCGAACCGGAGGAACTACTAGAATGTACTATCTTGAATGTATGCAAAAAAAATCACAATTGTGTGTCATTGTAAATTACTAGTATAAGTAAAGCTCAACTAATTTTAATTTATTTAATGATATTATTCGTAAAATCCTTTTAAATTAATTTAGATTTTACTTTTTAATTACTTCTTTTATTAGTATGAATTAGTACCTGTTAGGATTGACTTATTTAAACTTATCTACTGACGTAAGCACTTATGAGACTGTTTGACAGAGCTTATGAAAACAGCTTATGACATCTTCATAAGCTCTTTTTAGCCTATTTTCACAAAGTTCTCAAAGATAGCTTATGAAAACTGCTTATACAAAAATAATTTAACTTCAAATTATCTTTTGTTGTAAAAATAGATTATACATAAGCTGCAAATTACACTATTTATCCAAGAAGAGCCTTAACATGGTTTATTTTTTATTTTGTATATTTGAAATTAGAGAGAGTAAATGCTTATGTCTTCAGGTAAGGTCAAACAAACTCTTTAAAATGGTCATGCAGACTTCTTTTCTATAATAAAGTTTGTTCATTTTTGAAAATTATGCCTTGTACAAAATCAAAAACCAAGTAACGCAGGAGATGAATTTTTTGGCTGTTTCATTTCTTTCCTCAGCCGGTGAAGCAAAGTTTTCTGTCTATTTTAGAGATCCTGAAGAACTCAAATTCACTTCTGCCTCCTGCAATCGTTGCTAGTACACTGCTAGCTCTAATCTTCCCACCTTCTCTAACGTGGTTTACGACAAGGTCTGTGTATTTTTTGGATGAATTGGTTGATGAAAATATACATATATTTTTTTATGATTCTTTGCATTTTAGAGAAATTGATCTGGTCAAGTGATTTTCAGCAATGAGGAATAATCACTGGCTCTTATCTAGTCATCTAGAATGTTTTGTTGTATCTCCTTAAAATGCAAATGCAAAATGGAACGTAATTGTGCATACTACTGATATCTGAAACACAAAGTGCAATCAAAACTATAACTTATTATTTTTAAATGATCTCAGCCATTAATTTATAATTACTATGTGATGTACTGGCAGATACTTTGCACCTGCATTAGGGTTTTTGATGTTTGCAGTTGGGGTCAATTCAAGTGAAAAGGACTTCATTGAGGCATTTAATAGGCCGGCAGAAATTGCCACTGGTTATTTTGGCCAGTTTGTTGTGAAGCCTCTTCTTGGATATCTGTTCTATATTATTGCAGTAACTTTATTTGGTCTACCAACAGGAATAGGTGAGAAATGAGAATGGTCTATCTTATATAATTAGACAAAATTACGTTTGTGGCCTTTTAAGTTTGACTGTGTTTCTGGATTAGTTCTTTTAAGTTTCTAACCGACCGAAGGCATAAATTTGACTAAATAATATTATAAATACAGCTAGTTGGATATACTTTCTAATTTTTTCAGGTGAAATGAATCAGGCGCAGGGATGGTGTTGGTGGCTTGTGTTAGTGGAGCTCAGCTCTCAAATTATGCTACTTTTCTAACAGACCCAGAAATGGCACCATTAAGCATAGTAATGACATCACTGTCAACTGCTTCTGCTGTTGTTGTAACACCACTCTTATTGCTGTTGCTCATTGGGAAGAGACTGCCTATAGATGTAAAAGGAATGGTGTTTAGCATTACACAGATTGTGGTGGTACCTATCGCTGTTGGCCTGCTTCTAAATCGGTAGAACTATTGTCTCAAGTTTCACTACATTTTTTCAGTATTATTGCTTCCTTTAAGGGTGTTGTCTTCTTACATAATCTATTTTTTTTTACAGCTTCTTTCCTCCTATTTGCAATGCTATTCGACCATTTTTGCCTCCACTCTCTGTGTTGACGGCAGCTATCTGTGCTGGAGCACCACTTGCTCTTAATGTTGAGTGTATTAAATCTCCCCTTGGAATTTCTATTTTGTTGCTTGTTGTTGCCTTTCATTTGTCAGCTTTTATAGCTGGCTATATGCTAAGTGGATCTGTCTTCCGAGATTCTCTTGATGTAAAGCCACTACAACGAACAATTTCCTTTGAGACAGGTACAAGTTTTCTCCATTTTCTTCCATCAAACAAATGCCTGCCATATGTTACTTAAGTAACTCTTCTCCAACTGCAGGAATGCAAAGTAGCCTCCTTGCCCTGGCTCTTGCTAATAAGTTCTTTGAAGATCCAGTTGTGGGTATGCCTCCTGCAATTTCGGTAAATTCCCAATTCTGATTAGACTCCAATAACAATTATATACCCTGGGAGTATAAGCATTTTTTATGTGTCTGCATCGTCTCTTTCACATGTACTTATGACTATATGTATATGTGTATGCATGAATGATACAATTTTTCACTTGTTTTAAAGAGATAGAGAATGATATATGATTTTAAACTCTTCATTGCAAACTCACGGCCTTGGGTTTATTACCTCGTTGTGTAATAAAATGCAAAGTTATTGTTTTTGGTCAAGAAGGTAGAAGGATTTAAATAAAGCATTTATATACTTTATTGTTGCATGACTAGTCTACATAGAGACGAAGTATAGCACTGAATCAAAATAATGTTATATTGAAATATAAGTGGCTAATTTCTTTCGCAGACTGCAATTATGTCTTTGATGGGATTTGGTCTTGTTTTGATATGGAACAAAAGTGGAAAGCATGAGACAAAACAGAGCACCTGAAAGGTATGGATTTAGATGTGTATTATGCACATTGGGTCCATCTTGCATCTTAGCACTGTTGAATCTATCCCAAGGAGGAACCAACTAAAGGAAGAAGTTTGATATGTTACTATTTAAATTTATTTACATCACACCACTTCTTCCAACCCAGTTTTTGTAAGGGTGGTGTAGAACCAGTGGTGTGAAATAATTGATACTTGTCTATTAAGTGTCTATTTTATATTTAAGTGTCTATTTCAAATTTTAGAAACTTCAAGCAAGTTGGTTATTAACAAAATCCCTTTCACCAATAGGATCTAGCCCATGCAAAACACGGGCTGCTTAAAGAAACAATGTATTCCTTAAATTATTAGATAGAAATTGAACTACTTTTCGAATAACTGTTGTCATTGGTAAATGTTACTTACTTTCTGTTATTTAGTTAAACTTTCTGGTCAACATTTTAGTTATTTGTCTAAGACTCACTGTTTTAATTAGTTAGCTATGTTTGTTGGCTTTTATTTTTTCATATGAATAGATCAATGTACATAGGAAGCTAATCAGAAATGACAATTCAGTTTTTCTCTTAAACTTTTCTCCCAATTCATGTTTTGCTCATGGGTGCTTATGTGAGTGTTAACAACTACAAAGACTGTGAATTTATCCGCAACTACAAGATGCATTCTAATATTAACAATTACCTCATACACGAGACAAATAGAGCATTATTTAGTATTTTATTCTCAAGCAAATTGTTTTTTTTCTCTTCAGAATATAATATTCATTAGTGTTTTTATATTTTATTTAGATATTGATTGAGGTTTATGATAGAACACTATAACGTAATTTGATTCATGTAGCCGACCCTACTTAGTGGAATAAGGCTTGGTTGTTGTTGTATTCAGATATGGATTGAAGAGCACTACTTGATGATATATCCTACAAAATAACGAGAAGATTGCAGTGATCTAAATTAAGTTTGTTGCCATGTACTAGTACTCACTACTCACTTGCTAGTTTATCACATAATAAATTATTCAATTCCAGTACTAATTAATACCTATGGAGACCAAATCTGACAAGTCATTAAAAAAAACGACATTATCATGCATCATAAGAAACAATCTATCCTTCAAACATGAAATTCAGAATTTGAGTCGTTATTTTTTTATTTTTTTTATGAACGTGAAAACAATTTTATTCTTAGAACTTGTCTTTCATTGAAAAGAATCCATCGAAATCAATTTACATAATAATCTATGTTGATCAAGGGACCCAATTATAAATAATCCATATCCACTTGTCCATTCCCACCAACTCTGTTGTGTCTCTCTTTTGTTTCTTTTGTTATTGCACACTGCCGTCGATTTCATGTCATTGTCGTTATTTTCTCTAATAGAAAAAGTGTCCATTAACATTATCAATCATGTTTTTATTCTATAAAACTAACAAACAAAAGAACAATAATTGGTAAACAGCGTTTTCAGTGGAATTTATAATCCCAGTTAATGCAGTGTAGCTCCCCACTCTAGCTGGTCAGGTGGAATATAAACTCTTACAAAACATGTATTCAATTTCATGCAGAGTGAATCAGTTGCATAATTTTAGTTTCTCACATCTTTCACTCTTCCATGTTCGAACACATCCAATTTACGCGCCATGTTCGACCAAAATTTCTTCTAAGTTCTCCAATATTCATTTGGGCTCACACTTCCCACGTAGTACTCTCATTGTGTTACAACCATTTCTTTCTTTTTTTCTACGTTTTCTATCTACAAATAATACACAATCATTTTATGCCTGCTTGCTTTTGTTGTTGGCTTCACAGAGTACAGGAGCTCCAAGTTGTCTATCAAATGTGCATCGCGGAACGCTTCAGATTCCCTGCAACCTGATCCAACCCCCCAAGTACTTCCATATCATCTTCTTGCTCCATAGCTATTTCAGCTTCCCATTATCACCCAATAAAAACCATGATATATATATTCAAACAAGACATAAATTTATTTGCTAGCATGAAAAGTGAAACAAGGTTTTGTCACCAGCTATGGACATATATGTGAACCATGTAGCATGTCTTTTGCTGGTGCTTTTTCAGATGCTAACAACATGCTTTGGATGCTAACTCGTTGGACACACATGTCAGACATGATCAACCTTGTGACAGTGTCTTTAGGGAATATTTTAAGCTTGCTACTTGGTTCGCTCAAATAAGATTTACTAGAGTGAGGAGTGCTATGGTGAGATCCACATGGATTTCACCCAATAGGAGAATGAGTGTTAGAGAGTGTTCCTAACATTTCTCTACTACAGTTTACCGGAGAGCATGAATGTTGAGTCGAGTTCATAAGGAAAAATCACTATTTGAGTAAAGTGTTCTAATTAGAAATAAGATATTTATGTTATTAATATTCTAAATTTTAGTTTTTATTTAATCTTTTTAAGACTCTTTTTTACAGTATTCTTCAAGAATTAACACACTTATAAATGCTTAACTAGTGTTCAGACAGTTGCCTGTGTCTGCAGCAGTACTTGCTGCATATATTCCTTGGCACGTAGAGTGGTCAATGTGTACCTGACTTTTGAAATACGAAATGATTGATTATATATTAATAAAAATGGTGCGCAATTGACAATTATTTATATATCTGTGCATACCCAAAAAAATATGGTGTATATATTAATTAGAATTTAGAAGATTTTAACGTTTCATTTGTTTTGTTAAGCATGCAAGCTACTTTCCTAAAATCAAATCAAGTTTGATTTTAGAAAATTTTGCGCTGAAAATGAAAAACTAAGTTAACACACAGGACATCTTTCTTTTTGGTAATTTTGCGTCTATCATCAGATCATGAAGCAAAAATCGATGTCTATTTTGGAGGTTCTTAAGCAAGCGAATTCACTTCTACCTTACGTAGTCCTTGCCAGTACACTTCTAGCTCTAATCTTCCCATATTCTTTTACGTGGTTTACCAGCAGGTCTGTCGATTTTCTGGAGGAATTTGTTGATAAAAAAATTGTTTTATGATCAACTTCATTTTTTAGCACTTGAACATGACATGTATATGATTTTGCAGATACTATGCTCCTGCACTAGGATTTTTGATGTTTGCAGTTGGAGTTAATTCAAGTGAAAAGGACTTCCTTGAGGCATTTAACAGGCCAGCAGAACTTGTCACAGCTTATGTTGCTCAGTTTGCAGTGAAGCCTCTTCTTGGATATCTTCTTTGCATAATATCAGTAAATTTATTTGGTCTACCATCAGCAATAGGTGAGGATGGTCCCTTTTTTCTTTGGATAGGAACCGTGTTAGTTATTATTGAACCATGAACTTCTTTCTTAAAACTCCTTCGGTATCCCTCAGGCGCAGGAATTGTATTGCTGGCTTGTGTTAGTGGAGCGCAGCTCTCAAGTTACGCTACTTTTCTATCAGATCCACAAATGGCACCATTAAGCATAGTTATGACATCGCTATCCACTATTTCTGCGGTTTTTGTCACGCCACTTTTATTATTGTTTTTTATTGGGAAGAGACTTCCTATTGATGTAAAAGGAATGGTATTTAGTATTACACAGATTGTGCTTGTTCCTATTACATTTGGTCTACTTCTAAATCGGTAATACTATATATTTAAGATAAATTTGATATTATACGTGTTTTCATAAAAGGTGGTCTCTCATAGAAGAATTTTTATTTCTTTTTACAGATTCTTCCCTCATATTTGTAATGCTATTCGACCATTTTTGCCTCCACTATCAGTATTGGTTGCAGCTCTCTCTGCAGGAGCACCACTCGCTCTTAACATCAAATCCGTTAAATCCCCCTTTGGTTTTTCTATCTTTTTGTTAGCTGTTGCTTTTCATTTGTCATCTTTCGTATCTGGTTATATTCTTAGTGGATTCATATTTCGTGACTCTCCTGATGTGAAGCAACTGCAGAGAACAATTTCCTTCGAGACAGGTACACCTTTAATTTCTCCATTTTTCATCCATCAGATGTTTGTAGTAGCATATGTTACTTCGTTAAATAAATTCATTTGTCCAACTGCAGGAATGCAAAGTAGCCTCCTTGCCTTGGCTCTTGCTAATAAATTCTTTGAAGATCCCGTAGTCGGTATGCCTTCTGCAATTTCTGTAAGTTTCAATCTCTATTTAGACTCCTATTATGGTCATGTATGTGTGTGTTACATTAGTGTCTGCATGAATGGTATAGGGTTTTTTCAATCAGAAAATAGAAGAATGATTTGTAACCAACGAAGAATGGTCTAGTTGGTAAGGATTTGTCTCATATTCATGTTCATTAGGACTTTGGATCGAAATCCTGCCGTAGCCTTATGTTATGAGGGTAATATTCAAGTACCAGTTAGTCTAAGAAAATACAAGTCTTTTAAGCATCTTGCATGATTAGTTAGTCTAAGTAGAGCTGTTTAACACATTTATTTTATAATCTAAGTTGATGATTTTTCTTGCAGTCTCCGCTTATGTCTTTGATGGGATTTTCTCTTGTTCTGATTTGGTCAAAAATAAAGAGCAAGAAAAAACTTGGCAGCTGAAGAAATCTTGTGCAGTATCACACTGTACTTGGAGGACTCATAGTTAGACCAAAGGAAATAGTGTACTAACTAATGAGTGGAATAAATTTAGCTAAAAATTCCAATCCAACCACTTAGCATCATTAAAAATATAATTATTCTGAGCTTTCTAAAGGGCCAAATATAAATTATAGTGAATTTCTTTTCTCACTTCAGGATTTTAGAATCGGACGTATAAAAATGTTGCAAAACCCTCCCTTTTTTACACACCGACTTTTAAAATCCCGACAAATCATGAGTCTATGAGAAGTGTGTGGGGTAGAAAAAGAAATCGTCTAAATTATAAGCAGAAAACCATCCACCCAATGGAATGAAGCTGTAATCAATCCCTGTGATTCATGTTAGTAGCTAATTGAAATGAAAATTGAGCTTGTCCCAAATGCTAGATGCCTTCTTCGATTATTTATTCCATCAAATTAAATTTTATGTAACTTATAATTTTTATTATGTAAATAATACACATGTTAAAATATACATTCTCCTAGTAACAAAAAAAAAATACATTCTCCCTCCCTTTCCATAATTTGGACAAGTAATTTGGACAAATTACTAGTACTATTTTGACAATTAACAATTACAAGGAATTTTGAAGTGTGCTCCTCTTAATGTCACAGGTTTGATTCACTCTTGTGTCAATTTCGGTGAACAAATCTATAATGACGCCCTGTAAATGAACCCCTCAGATTAGACGGTCTTTAGATCAGATACTGAGTTTTTTTAAAAAAAAATGTTTACCGTTCTTCTTACTTAAATAAAATTCTTTTAAGAAATTAAACAAATATTTATTCGTAAATTCTTTTTAAAAATATACTCAAATTCTAATACAAGTATTAAATCTAAATCAATTAAAAATGGCCACTTCAAAATGAGTAGAAATTAACTTTTTATCATTTTATGGATACAAAGTTTCTACCATTATTTAACAATAATTAATTTATAGTGTATTTAAGGTAGGTTTTTTCCATCCAACTAATTTTTTTACATGTAAAAGAGCTTAAGTTCGAACCAAATGGACGAAAAAAATCTACTTTTTAAATCTAAAACAAACAAATCTTTAATAATATCATTCATAAAATTCTCTCCAATCAATTTCTAATTCATTTTCCAAACTCTTAAAAATACTCAAAAAAAATTAAGCAACAATATTTTTAGAGGCATTTGCCCCCACAGTTGCAGCAGTAGATTAAACAAGTCGCTGGAAGATTGAGTTATCCGAAAAAACAAGAGGATAAGAAGGAAGTAGCAAAAACAGTACTTGAAACATGTCTGCTGCAGCTACGTTGTACTTAGCAAAACCATGTTGTTCTACTCCCAAAATCCCGTTTCCATCTAATTCAAGAGTACTCAGCAATAGCAGCTGTCGGTTTGGAACCTTAAAGCCAAAAGCTGGTCTGTCCCATTTCCTCAACATTGTAGAAACCACTTCCTCGTACATCCAACTTCCGCTTCAACTTGAACTTCAAGAACCATCCAATGCACTGTCTTTACCCACTTGGGCTGTTCATGTCTCCAGCGTCGTTGAATGGTATCAACTTCACTTTTATCTTATCCCTTCCATCTAGTACACTAGTATTTTAATCTTCATTGTTTGTTTTTTTTATTGGTAAAAAAAAAAAAAGGATTATAGCTATGGCTTTGGTGTGGCAATATGGGGAGAAATCTGGGTATGAAGCTTGGAAGGGTCTTTCTTGGGGTATGGTAAGTTTTTTTATTTTAATTCTTTAAAAAAAATTATTTTACTGTTATTATTATTATTAGGTTTATTATTTTGACATAAGATAAAAAATTGAGTGATTAACGTAGTTGAGGTAGTTCAAATTGTTGGTGTTGAAAATATACATGTCGAAGAAGTCCCGCATTTCTTAGAATTGTAAAGGAAGAAGGAGACCAAGACTATATATATGGACTCTAGTTCTTCGTTGCACTAGTCATAAACATTTAAGTTTGTATCTGACTTTTTTCTTTTCACGTTATGTTCTTGTTTTGTGATTGTGTTCCTTTACATGATTAATTGGATGGTTAATGAATATAAAAAGATGTTGCAACTCATTGACCATAAATCAAACACAATCTTTCATAATTTTGAATGTCATTAACTACGGTTTTTAGGTGTATATTTGAACTTAACGCGTAGTTAACGAATATCATGTCTACTTGAACACCTGAAAATCCTGTATATTTGATCACCTGAAAATCGTGGCCAATGACATTCAAAATTGTGGTTAATAACGTTTAGGGACGATTAATGATTTGTGATAGATTGTTATATTCATTAATCACCACTGAATGTAACCATGTATTTAAAATGTGTTGATCATCCAAATTATTGTCAAAATTTGTGTATCAAAATGCCATTTTTGTATTATTATCATTTCTTTGTTCCATTGCTATTATATGCATGTGTTTTACTTCATATCTTATATCTTATATTTCCAGTTGCAACCACAGATGTAGTTTGCATAACTAACCATATATTATCTAATTGTTGTAGGTACCTTTACTCGGTGGAGCATTTTGTGCATGCACATGGCATTTCTTTTATAACTCCGACTCCCTTGAGGTAAGAAAGCCTTTCTTCCTCCATATAGAACATCTATTTCTTTACTACTAGAATTGTTAATTGACAGCAACATTCACAATTCAAGCTGAAATGAATTTTTATGTGCAGTAGTGTGTAAAATTTATTTTGTCACAAAACACGATGAATCGCTATTGAAGTTTTTGAGGCCAAATGATTTTCTCTCAGCGTTGTTGAACACATTTTATTTGTGGCAGCAATGGTTACTAAACTCTGCATCTATACTAAAAAATTTCTACAATATCTGTATTTTCAATGATTCTTCTTAATCAAAACTCAATAACTTCTAGAGATTATGGAACAAATTTGTTGACAGTTTAAACTAAGCCTTTGGAGCTTTAGAGCAAATTTGTATTCTCCTATCTTGCAAGTGTTGTTTTAAGAGCATTTCAAAAATCAGGATCAACTTTGAACTAATCTTTTTGGAAACAATCTTATTAATGATTCTTTGAAACAAAAAGCATTATGATGCTGCTCCTGTTCTTCATATGCTATCTAAACCAAATGCCAAATAGGGACCTCCCACAAAGGAAACCAAAGCAT
>Ga0099826_10001488_pt1 | contig 14136 bp, 7 predicted proteins | sample Mtrugardesep15_FD_76830 | JGI IMG/M metagenome (GOLD analysis project Ga0099826, IMG submission 76830) | Root nodule microbial communities of legume samples collected from California, USA - M. trunc garden sep15 | ecosystem: Host-associated > Plants > Roots > Nodule | place: USA: California... | reverse complement strand
TGAATGTTTTGGTTTATTCATCTACCAATTAGTATCAATTATGTACTCTATCAATTCTTCCAATTGAGTGTATCAGACACAATAGATCCTAATACCCGAACGTGGATCGAAACGTAAACCCGGAACTCCAAACATAACCTCCAAAAGGGTCGATGACTAACCCTTGAACCACATCGATCGGAAGTTAGAATATGCCAAAAAAATAAAATAAAAAAAAGGCATTTAAGACAACTTGAGGGCCCAATGCCTATAGAGCAAATTTCTTCCTATTTTACACTAAGTGGGGTCCCAAAGCCTTTTCTTTTTCCCACTTATAATCACTCACGTTAAGTAAGGAAAAAAAAGGAAACTTTTGTTTCTCTGTTATAGGAGCGGTTGCTCATCATGATGACTCACCTGATCAATCGTGCTAAACTCGCTCAACTCGTTTCTCTCACTCACCATCCCAAATTTTCTCTCCTCCGGTTCTCAACCATAACCACCACCCAATGCGGTGGAGAACAGTCACCGGAAACGAAACACCGTAGAGTAGAGTTACCAAAGGAGCTTTCGAAAAATGTGATCAAACTGTCGTGTGAGTCTACAGCAAAGGGTGGTGTTTGTGACGTCTACGTCGTTGGCACGGTTCATATCTCCGAGGTAACTATCTTCAGACTTGGTTTTCTTAACGGCATTTTATTTTTTACATAGTCATTATCTTCATACTTGGTTTCTTTTAACAACATTTTGATTTTCACAACAAACACTGTTATAGTTTTTTTAGCATTTATGTTAATTGTGGACCTATTTGAATTCACCATTGTTTGATTTGACCCTTCTAAGCGGAAATGGACACGTAAACCGAAGTTCGGTCTAAGTATAATATGACCAAAGCAAGAATTCATTAACCACCTCAACCCAATTTTTTGGTTAAATTAAACATAACTTTGTAAAACTAGTTTTGTCATTTAAATCTAGGTGTAGTTTATACAATCTAAACTCATTATTTACGTTTTGTAAAGTTGAGTTAAGCCCAACTAAAAAACTTTAAGATGGTATCGGAGCTTACTCAAGATTTGTTGTGCCACTTGCTATTAGATTTTATTTTGTAAGACTACTCAGGTTATGCTCAGGTGGTCTTGGGTGTGAAAGGTGTGTTAAGAATGTGTTAAGAGTCCTTACCTTACAAGCTGGTTGTGTGCTTAATTTATATACTCGTTTTTGATATATATAAAAAGGAAAGTTAGTATTTGTATATAAAAAATCTTATTCATTTTTAACTCTTTTATTCCATTGTCCCTTTTGTTGAACAATGTCACAGGAATCAAGCAAACAAGTTGAAGAAATTGTCAAATTTCTCAAACCAGAGGTGGTTTTGCCCTTCTCATATCAATATGTTGTTTCCCCTTATTTTCCTTGTACATATTTTTATGATGAAATTGTATGATTCGCTGTTCTTTACTGCAGATTGTCTTTTTGGAATTGTGCTTGAGCCGTCAACAAGTGCTTTTTCATGAAAATATGAAGGTTTCCATTCTTTAACTACGGATTTTAGATTGAGCTAGTATGCCAACACACTAATGTTAATATCTGGTGTTTAAACTAACTTTTGTAGTTTCTCTCAATACAATGAGATGATTCACCATACACTCATTGCAATCCAATCAAATTCTTAAGTTTGGCCACGATTCTCACACTATAACTAGTTCCTTGATTTCATCATTACCTTGGTTCTTATTAAGTTATCTTCTTTCATGTTTATTTAGTTTCTGCTTCTTCCAGGTACCTACCGCGAAAGAAATGTTTGCAGTATGGAAGAAAAAACACAACATCTTTGAAATACTTTACAGCTGGCTCCTTACCGAGGCATGTTTTCAATGACTACATCCTATTACAGTTTTGAACCATAAATCTTCCATTCCATCTTATTCAAGAATGTTGTATATGGACTTTCGAAAAAATTAGATGTTGCGATTGTCATGTACTGTTCTTTTCCTTCCTTTGACTTTCTGACAGTTTGGCCGTGAGCTTGGCGTCTATCCTGGTGCTGAGTTTCGTTCGGGATATAGAGAAGCAAAGAAGTATGGTGGCAAAGTGGTACTTGGTGATCGCCCTATAGAGGTTAGATTAATTTTTATTTCATGATTAACCGATGAAATTGCAGAAGTATTATGTATTATAATAGCCGTTCTTTAGAAAGTTTTCGATTCTTGATAATTCTTTGAATCAATAGTTCTTAGGCTAGTAGTAATAGTTTGTGACTCAACAATGAATGCTACATATACGTCTTTGGTTTGAAAACAAGTTGTTGAGCTCAAATTAATGAGTTTCAGTTAGAGTCAAATCGATCAGGAGTATTCGAGTTTGGTCTTAGTCTGAAACACTCTTTGATTATACTTTATTTACCCCTCGACTCTCGCCTAACAACTGGAGGGTTAAGACCAAACAAAAACAAATAACTCTATTTTACTCGCTCTCTGTTGTAAGAATTTTCCATATCCCCTTTGCTGGCATAGTTTTAGCCAAAAGAAATACTTATATTCGTTCTTTTCATAGAAGTTAAAAATGGCAGCCTCCAAAACATATGTTTTGAAAAATAAGCTACGTCATAAGAGAATTTTTTTCAATGTTTACAATTTTATCAAATGTGCCTTTAGCTTGGTTTGCAATGTGAGATTATGTTTTACAACATTGTTACTGCATTGATCGATCTTAATTTTGAATGAGACAGATTACAAGTAAGAGAACATGGAGGAAGCTGCCACTACGGCACATCCTAAGATTGTTGGTTAATCCTTCTTCTACTCCAAGCAGTGTGTCTTTGTCAGACTTTTCATCCTTCTCTGATAATCTTAAAAGCTTGGTATATTTCATGATCAAATGGCTTAGTGATACGTGTGAGTTAATCATTCCTATGCTAAGTTTTTGTCTAGTAACACGAATTTTACTTTGCCTCTTCAGTTGAAAGAGCTGGAAGACATTGACACAACGGAACTAAAAGAAACAATGAGTAAGACATTTCCAACTGTAATGGAGACCCTTGTGCATGAAAGAGATCAGTAAGTTCTAACATTTCGCTAATTTGAATTAGTAGTGTCATCTGCGGTAAGACTTGTTTGGGGAATTAGTAGGCAAAGCTATGAAGCCCAGATACAAATATTTTCCCTACTTTTATAATTTATTATTTAAAACAAAAATATAAATAATAAACACTCTTCTCCCATTTCATTCATTTTTGTTCCAAACTAGTTGAAAACCTCTCCTTTCTTCTCTTTACTTTATCTGGGGGGTCCATTACATCTTGTAATAGTTATGGCTATGGTATCTTCCACATGTCCTAAAAAACTGAAGGTCGATTTTGTTTTTACTGGAGTGCTAAATCTAAATACCTTGGAGGTTTCGACTTCATAGTGAGTGCCAATATTGGTTCAAAGAATATGATATGGAAAAGTGGAATAGATCTCATTGCAGAGATTTTAAGAGGTTGATATCAGTTAACTGTTCTTAGATCTCACTCCCAAAAATTAGTTCAAAGGACGGATGTTCTAGCACTCTGGTATTTTGAAGAGGCAATTTCTTTGCGAGTGCAATTATCATTAAACTGTAATCGCTCACGTAATGTGTGGATAACATTTTCTTTTATAGGTACAATGTTAAGAATAATGATATTGGTAAGGGTCATGAATGCTAATGTTATAACCTTTCTTTTGATATTCATGTCTCTGGTGTTCTTGTAACTTGAAGTCTCAAACAAGTCAATTCAAACAAACTCTTTACTTAAATTTTGTTGTCAATAAAATTATTTATGTATGCTGCGTCTTATATTATGTATGATAAACTTTATATTGTATTTATCCAGGTACATGTCCTACACATTATTAAAAGTTGCAAGTATGAGCAGAACTGTTGTTGCTGTTGTTGGAAAAGGGCATCTAGAAGGAATAAAGAACAACTGGAAGCAACCTGTCAATGTTGGTGAACATTATATTATTTATTTTATATAATCCTGTGTGCACTTCAAAAGTGTTTAGGTCTTTTTTCACAAATCCACTCGAATGTGGTTACACCTAAATGCATTTAGCACATATAGAATTATTCTGTTTCTCCTCTCATTTCTTTTCAAAATCGTAGTATTATTCTTTTTTCCATAGTTGAAAGATTTTCTAACCCCATTTTTTCTGATTATTTTCAGATTACGGATCTCCAGACAGTTCCACCTCCCAAACCAATTGTCGCTGCAATCAAGATCTCTGCATATGTCGGCGTTGTCGTGGCTGGGGTGGCCATAATATCAAGATCCTGTCTTTAAATGCTAAGAATAACTTTCCTAGATAGTGTCATTTACATCAACGTTTATAGTAGTTGACTTTGATGATACCTATTATCAATATAATTAGTCAATACTCCTTACTAAGCCATCATCTCAAAAAAGTAAAAATTACTAAGCCATGTCAAGCCAATCTTTCTGGGCTAATTCATACAAAGCTTGCCGTGGCTTTAAATGAGACTCCTGCCGGTGGACAGGGGGATTGACTTTAAATGATTGTCAAACCTACTCCGAGTGAACATATAAGAGAAGGAACCCTTACGGGTGAAGATATAAGGCACTAACAGCTATCAAGAGTTGTTAAGTGATTGACAAGTATCAGTCATCCATAGGGAAACATGCTATCGCAGTATCTCACGAAGCTACTATAAATGGTTGGTTGTAACTGATTTATCAATCAATGAAAATATATTCTCAGTTTCAAAAAACTTAGTCAGAGATTCTATGAATTATTTATGAACTTTTACACCGCTAGAAACTGCAATTCCTACGTCTTATACAGTGGCAGCAACTGCAATTCCTATCAGCTCTTTCGTTGATGATGAACACTCTTCCGGATATTCTTTCGTCTTTGCATTGAAGATCTCTAAGAGACTGAACTATAAAAACTTTCTCGTTTAGCATCAACAAGTTGAATCGTACATTTTCTTGTTTTACCATTGATTTTGCCGCGTTTTATCACTGCGACTGATCATGCTTCTGGATTGCTGAATCATGTGAATCATCAATGGCGTCAAAAGGATCTGATGTTGTTATCCTGTCTTCAATCTACGCTATCCGGTGAAGTTCTTGCATGCGTGATTGTATGCTCTCATGCCTACGAGCTATAGGCAAAATTACTTGCGTACTTTCCACAAGCAGATGTGTGCCAAAGCTCAACAACTTTATGTTGAATTGCATGCTACTTTGCTGGAAAATCGTACGGTACAAGAATATCTCCATATTCACAATCTTAATGATAATTTGGCGTTCTATTGGTGATCCTATTCATAGTAATCAGCGTCTTGATGTTTTATTTTATCTTAAGGAAAGCATGTTGATGTTATTTTAGAAGGTTTACCATCAGAATACAATCATGTTCCAAGTAATCATTGATATTGATGAAGTTGAATCTTTGTTGATTTCTCACGAGACACATCTTGACAAGTTTAAGAAGAAAACTGTTGATGATATTGCTTCTTTGAATATTACTCACACTCCTACCACCACCTCTTAATCTAGCAATGAGTCTCAAACATCATAATCCTCTGTTAACACTACTACTAGTGCCGATTCTTCTGGTTTTACAGTCTGGTTTGGGTTCCTATCGTGGTAGAAATGGTAGAAGACGTGGCAGAGGGGGGCGATTTTCTAATGTTCAATGCCAAGTTTGCTTCAAATTTGGTCATTTAGCCTCCTCATGCTAGCACAAGTTTAATCAACAATTATAGACTCCCATTCCTTCCAACTATCAAGGGTTTTCGCCTACTCCTAGTGATATCTATGTTGCTTATGCTTGTGGAATAGGCTCATCTATCCACATACTCATCTATCCACTTCTTGGCCAAGCTTCTTTACCATTAACCCATTGGGATCATGCCTTTCTTGCTTCTGTATACCTCATAAATAGAGTTCCAACAACCTCCTTGAATTTTCAATTACCTTTTAATTCTCTGTTTCAGTAAGACCTTGATTATCACTATCTCAAAGTTTTTTGGTTGTGCATGTTTTCATCTATTAAGCCCTTACAAATCTCATAAGTTTGATTTTAGGTCCCATGAGTGTCTATTTTTGGGATATTCTTCTACTCACAAAAGGTACAAGTGTTTATTTCATAGTGGTCATATTTTTATCTCTAAAGATGTGCTCTTTAATGAGAACATGTTTCCATATCAATCCTTTTTATCTCTAAATTGTTTATTGTTATGTTATTATGATCCCACATAAGAAGGCACATAGACAAAACTTAGTTTTTGTTAGGCACCTATACAACTTTATACTATATTATATAAGCAAAAGGCATGCAAAGGAAGGGTAAAATGTCAAATAGGTTGCAAACCTGAGACCCATCTATGAATCATTTGAAGCAATACAAATATAATTTTACAAAGCATGGGAACGAATAGAAATGGCGAGGGAGAACGTGAACAAAAGTGAAGCAAAGTTCAATGAAATCTGAAATTAAAAAAGACCATACCAATTACGGAAAAACTCTTCCCTAACAAAGATGGGAATACCCACAAAATCTTCCCAAAACTTAACTACTAAAAAATAATGAATTCACACCAGTTCACCAACGAGGCCCGAAGTGTTGAAAAGGTTTTCCCTCTTCATTTAGAAACAGTACTGCATGATTAGGATTAGCAAATTGTGCAGCAGGCATTTAACTAGTAGTTATAAATGCATGTTGGTTGTAGCGAGGAACTAATTTGGAAGAGGAAGCCACACTTGTTCTAAGACGCTTTATGTTGGCAAACTGATGTGATAATTGAGAGTCTTCCTGCTCATCGACATGTTTCCTTACTTGACTTTGTTGCATTTCAACCTGAGGTTGTTTTCCTTCACGGTGTTGCACTCTAACTTGATTCTTGGTAACTGCTACATCATAAGGCATCTTTTGGGCTAGCTGTTGCTCTTTAACTTGATTCTTAGAGACTGCTTTTCTAGCGCAATTCTTTTCTTTGGAATGAGACTCTGATGCGATGGAAACACTATTTTCCCTCTGGTTTTCTTGTTCTAACACAAGAATGCGCTTCTTAATCTCACGAACTAGATTGTGGTGATACTCTAGGTTGCAATCTGAAATGCACTGTAGAATTTCCCTCAGACTAGCGATTTCTGTATCTCTGGCCTTAACCTGAATTCACATTTAATATATTACTGGCATGCAACTATATGAATACTAAAAATGTAATGAGATAGAAGTTGAATAGGGAAATAGAACCTTTGGTTCCCGGTGATTTTCTCTGCCAACAACTTCATCGGAAATCTGTTTTGCTTGATGCATCTCTAGTTGCAGCATGATAATAACTAGTCTGGACTTGTCAGCCAAATTATATGCAGAAATGAATCTAACAGCTCCAATATGCCGCCGATTCTTTATAAGATTATCCACAAAATCTGTGGGACAATATAAATTTACTTCATCAAATCAAACAAGAAATTGGAACATGCTATTACAAACTTATTCAAGACAAAAAGTTACAGCCAGAAAATCAGTTTTTGTAAGAAAAGGGATTGTCTGAGATTATCTATATATAAATACTTTAAAGTCAAAAACAAAATGTCTAAAATCATTTAGATGATGCAAAATATACACAGAGAGATTAGAAGTCAGAAATAGAACATCTAAGGAAGACGTGTGCGCATACACTCACACAAAGAGATTAAATTCCAAGTATCCAGCAAGCTGTCAATCATTCTTTAACAAAATAGGGATTGAACTTTCTTCAAACAGAAAATATCTTTACCATGCTACATTCTATTGTATATCTCCAGTACTAGATTTTTAAACAATAACTTTTTTACATCTATGGAATATTTCTTATACTTATTTTCATAAACAGCTGTATGCATATGGTATCGAAAAAAAATGTCTGATGACCGAAAAAGAACATCATTAATAAACATACCATATATTTTGTCCACAAAACCAAGGGTCCGAAACAGCTCTACAGCTTCCTTGTGATGAGCAACAACCTCAAAAAGCTTCAAAACTTCATCTTCGTTAAAATTAAAATGAGGAAACAATCCATAACTAGATAATAACAGTAGAAAACCCAGAACCACCAAAGAATTTTCAGCACTTCCGTTTACGGTCTCTTTCAACTTTAGTGTTAGCTTCATTGCCTCATATTTTATGTCGGGATCAATATGTGGCGAGATTCTCGTCAGCTGGTCTAACAGAAATATTTGGCTCTTCTCAATAATTATGCCTTCATCCCGTCGAATCATAGGAATCCGAATTATATCCAAAACAAGTTGTGCTGGATTCGGTTCTGTTTGGAGATTAACTAAAATGCCATTGTCATTCAATTCAGGCCCTTCTGAGAGCAACTGGAAATTTCCACCATCATTGGTGGTGAGACTTGGTTGATTACCTGTGCAAAGATAAAATATGCATTGGTTACCGAAGGAAAACGGCTTAATATCTAGAAGCAATCATCGTAATGCTATAGCTGAATAAGATATCATATATAATTAAAGATTAATGAGAGAATAAGGTAAGAATACAAAACAAATATAAGCATTAAAGCAAAACAATGTAATACATGGAAGTAGTAGAATCAATGCAGGTTTAAGTTCTAACAAGATGCTTAGTTTCAATACTTTATCCATATCATTGCATCATACAGTTGATTAAGATGAATTCCTAAAGGACCAAAAAAAGTACTGGTGTACAAAAACACCGAGGCAATAGTCATGAATCAAATTATTTCAAATTACAATCAACAAGTAATGATGCAAAAACAATGTAAAATATTTCGGCATATTTACCTGATAGTTTAAGAGGACCACAAAGGACTTGTGGAGCCTGACAAGATGAACCAATTTTATAAGTAGCAACAAACTTGAAATAATGTAGCACCTCCAAATTATCCTTAGCAGGTAAAGATAAATTTGCCTTCCACTCAGTTGCAAATTTGATTGCTTCTTCTTTGACATGAAAACTAATGATAGGTGAAGTTTTATATAGTTCATCCACCAAAAGGTTACGTACATGAGACGGACAAAAAACTTTTATTGCATCTAACACCAGTTTAGCAGGGTCGGATGATGCTCGAAGAACAGCCGAAACTTGACTATGTATGGACTCAAGTTGTTTCACAAGATTGAAGGTCTCTCGATCTTCAGACTGTTTTTCTTTCATCTCAAGGTGCTTTTCTCTCAGTTTGAACTGCTTCTCCTGATCTTCTAGCTGCTTTTGTTTCGTCTCTAGATGCTTTAATTTCAGTTCTAACTGTTTTTCTTCCCAAAGAAGCACCTTCTCATCTGAACGAAGCACCTTCTCTCTTTCTTCAAGTTCCTGCAGCTCTACAAACTTTGACTCGAGGCACTCCACCTTTCCTTCGTATGCCTTTTTCTGTTCTACAAACTGCTCCTCCTTTGATAGAAGATCCTTCTCTCTTTCTTCAAATTTCTCCTCCTGTTCCTTGCGTTGGATTTGAAATCTCGATTCAAGCTCCTGCAGCTCTAAAAACTTCGACCCGAGGCACTTCACCTTTCCTTCATGCGCATTTTCTTGTTCCACAAACTGCTCCTCCTTTGATTGAATATTCTTCTCTCTTTCTTCAAATTTCTCTTCCTGTTTCTTGCGTTGGATTTGAAATCTCGACTCAAGCTCCTGCATCTCTACAAACTTCGACTCGAGGCACTTCACCTTTGCTTCACGCGCCTTTTCTTGCTCTACAAACTGCTCCTCCTTTGTTTGGAGATCCTTCTCTCTTTCTTCAATCTCTTGTTGTTTCGACTTGAGATGTTTGTACTGATTTTCGATATCCCTGGCCTTTTCTCGAAGCCTTTTCTCTTTTTCATCAACCTCATAGTTTCTTTCTTTGTTCAACCCTGTAAGAAAATCCAACTCTCTCTTCTTAGCATTCAACTCATGTTGAACAGATTGCAAGCGTTGTTCTTTTTCATCAACCGACCTTGTTAGAGAATCAAACTTTCTCTTCTTAGCATTCAACTCGTTTTGAACAAATTCCAAGAGTTTTTCTTTTGCTCGACTCTGAATGCGCCATTTGTGGATCGAATTTTGATGCCATTCGAGTTCTTGACGAAGAGCTTTGCAGTCTTCTCGAATTGAATGCTGTGGTTTCATGTCTCTCAATGCAAAGGTTTCTTTCTTTCTTTCTTTGCTTGCGAGTGTTGTCTGACGCACTGGACAGTGATATATATAACGAGAGTCTCTAGGGTTTCTTTCTAAACACCTATAAATTAGAATCAAATCTCACAAATTTATTTTATTTTAAAATAAATTTATTTATTTTATTATTATTTACTGCTTCATATTTTATTTTCAAATCTTATAAAATAAATTTTTTTCCGACAAATTATATTTTATTTATGGCTAAACTGCACTTTTCGCTCCCTAATTTTCAAAATATTGCGATTTTGGTCCCCTATTAAAAAAATGGCAAAAGTGACCCATGTTTAAGGAAATATGCTCTTTTGACCCCTTAACAACGGAAATATGCTTTTGACTTTATCTTTACAAAAAGTTGCGATTATGGCCCCTTGTTTGGGACATGTGGCGTCTTCTCAGCAATTTTGGGACGAAAGGGGTCAAAATCATTTTTTTAATAGAAGGCCAAAATCGCAACATTTTGAAACTTGAGAAGCGAAAATTGCAATTTCGCCTTTATTTATAGTTACCAATTAATATTCGATAAAATATATATAATATAATATAATATCTGATAAAATATTTTTTTAGGGGATCTAATAAAATATCATTTTATTGTATAATTATTCAATCTATTAATTAATTCAAAAAAAATATTCATACATAAAATAAGCTACTATTTTGTAACCAAAAAATATAAGCTACTGTTCATATTCAGTTTTAAAAGAAAAAACTATTCATATTCATATTAAATTTTTTGCTTAAATATGCAAAACATCCCTCTAATTTCGCGTGTTTTTGCAAAGCATCCGTGTATGTTTTTTGTTTCAAAAGCATCCTTATAAATTGTTAACTGTTTGTAATTCGTCCCTTGCGTTAACCCCGGTAGATGGAGACACACATGGCGAGGTGTGAGTTGACAAAAGCTTCCTTATGTGTCAAAAAATGACGGTGGGTCATCCTGCCTTATGATTTTCCCCCTATATATAGAAAAAATGCCATTCATTTTCAATTTCGTCCGTGTGAAATAGGGCTTCGGAGAAGTTAGAAACTCGGTGTAAGAAGAGAAATGAAGGCGATTTGGAGGTGAATCACGGCGACAAAGTGTAATCGACGATTATCGAAGGTTGTTGAAGGTGATCAATGGTAGAAGAAGCGGTTGTTGGTCTGACCTTGAGGTACGTACAACATTCTAACATATCTTATGTTTTGTTTCTTATGTTGTGTTTGTGGTTTTAATCGAAAAAAATCTTTGAATGATAGTTGATAATGATGTAAAATAGTACAATAGACGTTGTTTGATGTTGTTGTATAGTTGTTGTTGTGTTGTTATTATATGTGTTTTTGGTAGTGACCGATATGAAGCTTTAGTAACAAAGTTATAGTTTCTAAAATTTTATAGGGATGAGTGTGTCAGTTGTATTTCACCATGGGTCAATTTGTTGGGACTACCTTTTGTATTACATAAGGGGTAAAGAACACGTGAATGGCGATTAATTTATATAAGCGGAAGAAAAACTTCATCCCCCCATAAATAATTTCCAATTATTTCCATATTGTTATGAAACTCAGAAAATAATAACAAGAATAAAGAGAATGCGAAAAAGAGAAGGAGAGAAAGAGAGAATAGACCATTCTCTTATTCTCATGTTGTCTACCATTAGATTATACATGAACTTATTTATAGAGAGATACAGTGATTTAGGAAAGAGACGCGATAGTATGTATAAGCTAATATTACAACTCAATAACTCAATTACTAAACGGACATTCATTTATAATATTCATAACACATAAATAATTGTCATTCGGCAAACAATACAACACAATCATTGTTGAAGTTCCTCAAATTCAATTGTACCTTTGTAGTGTTTTGTACCTAAAAATGTTTTTAAGGGTCGGTTCATGGCAAATTATACAAAATAAATAGACATTTACATAAATGAATAATTTTATTTATTCCCCAAAACTTTCAAAATCAATATTTGTTTTGGTAAGTATTCAAAATAAATATTTAATAACATGTTTATTTCCCCGTTGCAGGCAAGCAACATAATTAAAATAAATACTTTCTTTATCTTGTTCACTAAATACATAACAACACCATAAATCCAATTAACACAGGAATGACAAGTATCAATATTGCAAAAACCACAAATTTAGTTCTTTCTTGGCTTAATTACATAAATGGTCCCTCAATTTATTTGTTGTTTTCGATTTGGTTCCTTAACTTTAAAAATTTCCTTTTCGGTCCTTCAAATATGCTCCGTCAGTTAGTTTGATCAATGTCAGTTAAGTTTAACCCCAAATGTCTTAGGTGGACCAACCTTGTAGGTGGTCCACCAAAGATCTTATTAATTTTTTAATTTAAACCTTTTGATTTTTTTCTTTTCGAAAAAGGAACGGCTAAATCATCTAGGTATATCGTATGTTACAATAAACAATCAACACATAATTTTTTCTCTTTTTCTTCCTCTTCCACCATCCTTTCTTCATCATTTTATTTTTTTTCTTACGATTCTTCTTCTTCTTCCTTTTTCACCACCAACTTCCAGCCACCATAACTCCTTTGTGCGGCCTCCTTTGAAAACCCCACAACCATCAATGAATTCCTCTCTTCCCCCTCTTCAATAACCACTAATTTATTTTTAGATTGGTGAGAGTTTGAAAAACTCCAATCACCACTTTCTCTCTCAATTTTCGTCCACCATGAGGCTCCTTTTGATAAACGAAAGTGACAATCTTCTTTTTCATTATGACTTCTACCAAACCCCTCAATTTATTTTATGATGTGGAAACTTTCACCGGCAACCACCATGTCGGAAACCCCTGCAACCGCGCAGAAAAACTCGAGGTCGGAGCCCATAAATAACAACAACAACTCGATTTTGGAGCCCAGAAATTCGATTCAAATTTGTGTTGTTGTTGTTGCTGGAATTCACTATTCCCTTCATTATGGAATTCACTATTCCCTTCATTATGGAATTCACTTTGTTGCGTTAATAATGTTTTTCTGGAATTCACTTTTGTATTGATTGTGTTTTTTTTTCTTCTTGTGGGTTTGCCCAGATCTATAAACTCGCAATCTTTTATTTTTTGTATTGTTTGTTAAAGTTAAAACCTTTTGAATCCTTTCTTTCCATGTTTTGGCATTGGGTTCCCATTTTGTCTCACTCGATATGTTTGTTTGCTTGGATCTATTTTCTTTGGAAATTTTGTTGAATGAAAATTATGTGTTGAATTGTGTGTTTTACAGTGATGATAATGAATGTAGTGTGAGAAGGAGTCGATGAATTTTTTTGAAGATTATGTTGTTGAAGATTATGCTAGATTAATATGAAGATTATGTTGTTAAAGATTATGTTGGATTAATGATGGATTTTTGTTGAAGATTAAGATGGATTTTCTAGAATATTTTTCACATTTATGAGTTTTAAAATGGAGTTGAAAAGATTAATTTTTTGGGTTGATGAATTTCTGAAAAATCTGCTGAGATTGTTTGTGGTGATGATGATTTTGTTGTTGTTGATGAATTTCTGGATTTTTTATTGTTGAATTTTTAGATTGAAGGATTGTTGTTGTTGTTGATGAAGATGAAGAAGAACATGAGGGGGAAGATGAAGAAGAACAAAAAAAAAGGCTTTTATATGTTTTTAGTCCCTGCAAATAGGGGTCATTCAAAAAATGGTCCATGTATTCATTAATCCTGGCATTTTGCCCTCCAAAATTTAATCATTTAAAAATTGGTCCCCGAGCCCAGTTAACTGCCATGTCACTGATTAGCTGATGTGGCAGTGTTGATTGGTTAAATGAGATGATTGTTGGAACAAAATGTGTTTAACATTACCTCTTGAGAGTTTTGATGATAACAAGGTATTAAAAATTGTCAATTGAATATGCTAATATTTGTTCAAGTGTGCAAGATCATAGACAAAAATTTAGTGTCTATTTAAAGTATAGGTTCTGGAAGAACAAATGAGAGCAATGGAATCAACAAAGTAAAGGA
>Ga0099826_10001487_pt1 | contig 14137 bp, 5 predicted proteins | sample Mtrugardesep15_FD_76830 | JGI IMG/M metagenome (GOLD analysis project Ga0099826, IMG submission 76830) | Root nodule microbial communities of legume samples collected from California, USA - M. trunc garden sep15 | ecosystem: Host-associated > Plants > Roots > Nodule | place: USA: California... | reverse complement strand
CTTATTGGATTGTCAGTGAGGCCAGAGGAATCACAAGGAGGGGGTAACCTATATGATGAAAGGACTTGCAGTTTCTCTCAAAATTATAGTGATGTTCATGAAGAACCTTCCTTTATTATCGAAGCCATTGAACTTTCTGGACCTAGGTGACAATGGTTGTAGTCTTTTCCATTTTGTTAAGTCTACTTGTACATGAATTTTGCATTTTATCAATATAATATAGATAACATATAGTTCTAAATTATATATTTAATGGAATATTTAGACACCTTTTCAGATTGAGCATAATTATTTTTTCCCTCCTTCTTTTGCATGTTTATTTTTAATTTCCGAATCTAGCGTAAGTCTGAAGTTGGACATCGAAATTCTTTTAAGTTTCTTCCAAGGTTATAGTTATACAAGTTTTTGACATTTGAAAAGGAACTCCTCTGGAGTAGGAACTAATGATTGAAAAATCAAACTAGACTGTTCTTGGATTGTGAACCGGTAACATTTATGGTTCAGTTATTTGAGCGGTTCAATTCGTCTCAGTTCAAGCGGTATAAATCAATTGAATCATGATTCGGATGTCTTGTTGGTTCAATATCCTGTTTGATTGTTTATAGGTATAATGCATGTAACAACTAACAATTATAGTACAAGATAATGACACAACAATGGGGCAAGAACACTGAAAGCTGAACCTTCCTTTATCAATCAATTATCAATATGATTCCTAGTAACTTTTTACTTTTTACTTCATGAATATGACTATATTCTCTACCTCTTATGAGTATGGTAGTCCTATAATCGCATGATACGTCACATTGATAAACATTTTTTTTTCTTCTTCAGCAAGTTTGACTCTCATCTCATTATTGAATGGTCAATTTTGGTTCCACAATTGCATATCAAAAGAAATCAATTTGATTTGTGAGATATGAATTTAGATTTAGTGCATAATTAATGGACACACAGAATACTACACGGCAAAGAGGTTTGTGGCTGCAGGCATTAGAGTCAACTAGCACATGGTATTGCCTGTGCCAGCCTTTCTGTTTCAAATTTCAAGCCAATTGTTTTAGACCTCACAAATAGCTGGAAATGTGCATGCCCTTCCAAACACTTATAATCATTATATAGGTACATCTCACTTTCTCCCATATGTGACAATTATTTTGGTTCACTCATTGATTTTCGTAGGGGAGATCATGTACCTGGTTTTTTTTAACAAAGAATAAATGAAATTAAGGGTATGTTTGATTCGATAATTTTGGAGGGAAGAGGAGGGAACAACTTGTCATTTTAAAAATACTTATACTATAAAATATTTTTAAAAATAAATTAAGTGGGGTTTAAGTATTATATGATAAATAAAGATGAATATTTAAGCCTGAAGTTATTGACCACTATTTTTTTCTGACTTAAAAAAATTGAAGACATCATAAACCGTAACTCAACTATTAAAATATCAAAATTATTAGGTCATATATTGTGATTAAGATTCATACCATGATTCTTCCACTTATGTGTGTGAATTTTTAATAACTATTTTTATTTGTCAATCTACCCAAAAAATGAAGCCATTGAGATTAAAGTACATACTTGGTTCATTTTCATAATTATGTTTTTTCTTCTTCTTCATTTAACGAGTCTTTTCCTATATTGGGCTATGTGTGATATATGAAGCCTTTTATGTGGGGCTTTGACTTGTACTTTGTGACTACTTCAAGAAAATTACACTTCTCGTGTACAAAATTGCTCAGTCTCATATAAACCGACTAAAATACCTCAACACGAGTTAACTCACCTTCGATATATCTAACGCGAGTTAACTCACACTTATACTGGATATCATCGTGAGTTAGCGCAGGTCGAACCCCAATACTGGATATGAAAGATGCTGCTCCCAAAACAAAGACCTACCCTTATCTTATAATCTTTAATGAAAGATGCTGAAAGAAGTGGCACCATTGCACCAATTGAAAATGCTAAAGCTGAAGCTGCTGCTGCTTGTAAAGGATTTGGCAAACTTTCTTTCTCAATAACATCTGCCTCTTTAATAAATGGGGGAAAAGTTAATTTACTTTATTAAGACAACACATACACATATTCTCGTATGAATTTGGTGAATATAAAATTTGTCTTTTAATTAGTGGCCTTGTCCCACCATTCCCTCAACACATACACCATTTTTCATCCATAAATATCTTCTTAATTAGCGTGCTTGGCATGGCAATAAGTAAATTTCATATATTTGAGAAATGAACTCGACTAGAGTTAACCTACGTTAAAGTTTGGTATACGTTAACTCACGCTGATATCTAACGTGAGTGTGAGTCACGTTGGGAATATTGTGAGCTAAATTTTGAAAGAATAGTTAATAACAAAACATAAAATGACCAAACATTTCGTAAAGAAAGAGTACCGAACATTAATCTATACCATTATATAGAAAATAATAAAGTTAAGTACTTTCCTTAAAAAAAATGACTATTTATTTTGGTCGGACATTTTTTGGGTTAAATTACCCTTAACTAAAGTGGTCAAAATGGATTACAAGTCCACATCGAGCCTACACAAAGACATTTTTTTAGGTTAAATTACTCTTAAGTATGTTGGTCACACCCCAACCCAACCTCTTATTCTCCTAAACAACAATTGCCATTGTGTCTTATACATTAGACAATCTAAACAACAACTGGCATTGTGTCTTATACATTACACAATTGAGGACAAAACATTTTCAGTGTCTTGGAGTTGTCCGTCCAATAAGCGGCTGACCAACGGGGAAATAAGGTAGACCTCGACATACAATGGTATGGTTGTGGTGAATTTCAGACATTTCACTACCCATATTTACATGTTATAGCCGCTTGTTTGACTATTCACCACAACTTCATGATGTATGTGTCTCCTCATTGCACATTACAATATGTTTTAGCACTTATAGAGAGGAATTCCAAACAATTTCTCTTTAATCATACTAATCCGAGTATAATGGAATGAAATTGCGCCACAATACCCATGCAAAGAGATCTAAAAGGTCATCCACATTCTACACGCATTCATACTAAAACGTATTAAAGACAGAGTAGTAGACACTCGAAAATATGTATTCTCCGTCGAAACAAGAGACATGACATGAAAAAATACCTTATAATACTAATCCTTATGAGAAAATTAATTAATTGTTAAACATATTAGGTCCATTGAAATCCCATGTAAAATATGAATTTCCACCTTGTAGAAAGCGTAATCAAGACAATAATACATTCTATATGCCTAGAGTGAAAGAAGAGTTACATCTTGACATTTTATAGCAAGATAGATTCATGCCTCAAAAATGAAAAACATGATACATTCATTTACTTCAATTGCACTTTTTAGAATGTTCCTTGTGCCTTTTCGCTGTGGAGTACTAATCTAGATTTGGAATTGGAATAATAACTTTGCCCTTTATTTATTTGTAACAACTTCTTAATTAGTTACGTAGAGCTCACGTAAGCTTATTAATTTCCAATTAAATGATCGATAGCTTGCCTAAAAAAACTTACTGACAAAACAAAAGTGAGATTGGATTGAGTAGAAAATTAGTTTCAAAAATAAAAGTCAATGTATTTATAAAAATAAAATAGGAATCTGCATAACTAACGTCTAACAACAAAATGAACAAATGCACACAAAGTGACAAAAGATAATGATAAGAACAAACAAATAAATAGCAATTACAAGAAATTAACAACATACTTCTTATAAAATAAATAAAATAAATTAACAACATACAACAAAATGAGAAGAAGAAACAAATTAATGGATAGTATTGTGGCTAACGTATCAGTGGCCTGTTGTAGGACACACTACCTACCTAGTAGTCACTATTAATAAAGAATAAACCTACATAAAATCCAAAGATTTCATTGTTAGTTATCTTAAAATAAAAACAATTTTTAAGGTCCATGAAAATCTCTTAAACTTCACCACAGCCATTGGAGCTGACCTTATAGTTGGCGGTTATGGTTACAAGTAGACACGCATACACACTAACATCACAAAATTTTGAAACTTCTGCAAATAAATTAATACTTCATCAATGTCTGATGTATAACTGTCGTTTAAGACCATACATTTGTTGACAATATTTAAGACCATACACATATACTTCCTCCGTCTTATTACGTAATCTCTTTGAATTATTCAGGATCAATAAAAAAATACTAGTTGTATTTAATTTATTAATAAAACATGTGTTTGTTAAAAAAAAAAGATGATACTTGTATATTATTTATGTTTGTTTCATGCTTGTAAAAGTTAATCTCAGAAGTATGGTGGTTACAAATATGGATTCTTATGTTTGGTACATTCTAAGATCAATCCATCTAACACTTGCAATTATTATCGTTTATTCATTTATGTTTTTATTTTTGGGATATTTTTTTTTTTCTGAAAGAATTATTTTGGGTATACCTTGTAATAATAACTGAAGATAACGTTGAACAAATAATATTATTTTATAAATATTTTAAAATAACAATAATGTTAAACGAAATAATAGTTTACCAATTTAATATGAGATTAAGAGAATAATAAATAGTACTCCATCTTTTTAAAAAAATAAAATAATAGTACTCCATCTGTTAATTAAAATTGTCACATTTAATTTATAAAAAAATGTTCCAAAAAAGTGTAACTTTCAATTTTATATTTAGTTTTAATTGTTTTTTTTAATTGTACACTAAAATTAATATTATATGAATCACTCTCAAATTATTTTTTGGCATAATTGCAGTTTTAACCCCTTAACTTTCACAAAGTTCCATAAGAAAAAAAACAACAAAACAGCCCCTAAGTTTTGCATAACCAAAACTGCCACAAATGCAAAACTTAGGGGGCCGTTTTGTTGTTTTTTTAAGGGACCAAAATCGTAACTTTGTGAAAGTTAGGAGTTAAAACTGTAATTAAACCTTATTTTTTTTACTTCACATTTATGATAATAAAAATACACAAATAGTTAACAAGAATGATTTAGCATAATAATCATTTTATTTCTTATTTTGTTCAATTTTCATGAAATGGTAAAATGCTCATGAAATGGTAAAATGCGACCATAACACAGAGCTAGTATCTTTTGTTCCTTGTTGAGTGTGTATATTTTTAGAGATAAATAAATTAGTGGTTATTTTAGTTTTCAAAATTTAAATCTTACCTTTTCAAAAATTAGTGGTTATCTTGTGTATTATTATTTTTTAAATCTTACCTTTTAAAAAATTAGTGGTTATCTTGTATCAAAAAAATATTTAAATCTTACCTCTTTTTAAAAGACAAATCTCACCTTTTAAAAGAAATTAAATCTTTTTGTCAAAAAAAGAAGAGAAATTAAATCTTATACTTTTTTTTGAAGGAATTAAATCCCATACCTTATAATTGAATAATCCCTCTAACACAAAATATGTGTATTTAGTCCAAATTTTAACTAAAATACATTTATCTTTTTACTTAGAGATGTGGGAGTATCCAAATGTACCTCTTCTCATTAATCAAACTTTCTACTATAATCTATTTCTTTTCTTTCTTGCTCTCCACAAAAGTGTATATATAACTGTCCAAAATAAAATGAACAATAACGACAATCCAAACCCTTTTAACAATTCTTATATTAGTAATTTTTATCCTATGTTTTTGTCACTAAATAATGTCATCAAATGATTCAATTCTACTCATTACTCAAACACCTTTTCTAATTCTTTACTGTTTTTCTTAGTTCTTTTCTTCACCTAACCCCGCTCCTATTTTTCCCTTTTTAACCAATCATCATTTTCAATTTCTATTTTTTGCATAAACCAAACCACGCATGTTTTATCTTGCGTGGCTTTGATTCAAGTTCATTCAATTCAACTTGTTTGGAAAATTCAATTTTTTCAGTCAAACCCTTTCTCTTTGCATATGTTTCAGGTTATTTTTTCCTTGTCATCATCAATATTATAGGTTACATACTAGGTTTCAGTTTTTTTTTTCCTTAAAAAATGAAACTTTTTAATGTTATCTGAGATTTTGTCTCAATTCAGGAAGTGGGTCATTGAAAAATATCATTTTTTCAATTTTATTTGATCACATTGTTTATTCTATGTAATAAAAAAGAGATTTTTATGCTTAATTTTTGGTGGGGTTTGTCTTGTTTTATGTAATTTTTGTTAGGAGTTTGTTTAAGGTTTGAGAATTGAAAAAATTTTCAATGGGTCTAGATGAGAGTGAAGTTTTGGATTCGGTTCATGAAGTGATTGATGAGAATTTGAGTAATTTGGTTGATGGGGTTGGAGAAGTTGGAACTTCAAGAGAGGTTGATAATGATTCTGGATCCAATAAGGTGGAGGATGAGGAAGTTAAGGTTCAGGAAAAGTGTGATGAATTGGTTATGGTTGATCAAGGAACTAGTTGTAATTCAAGCAATTTGGTGAATCAACAAGTGGTTGAGAGGGTGATTGTAATAGAGTCTGCTCATGTTCAGAGTGAGTGTGTTAATGGAGAGGCGAGGAAATTAGAAGCAAAAGCTGATGAATCAGGGCTTAGTTTGGTTTCGATGAAAGTGCCGAAAGGGGTGTCTGAAACTGCTAAAGATTCATGTGTGATTGATATGAAGTGTAGCAGCCACAAGGGGTTTTATGAGAGCTCACAAGGTGAAAGGGTTTGTAGGATTTGTCATCTGGCTTTTGGGCAGGCATCGGATGCAACGGCTGTTGAAAATGCTAGTGCTGCAAGTGGAGATTTAATTCAGCTCGGTTGTGCGTGTAAAGACGAGCTTGGCATTGCACATGTTCATTGTGCTGAGGTGTGGTTCAAGCTTAAGGGAAACAGGTATATGCTCTTGCTGAATTTCAGTTTGATTTCAATTTATTGTTAACAATGAGATTGGCATGTTTTTTGAGGTTTTGCATTGAAGATTTCGATATTGGTCACATTCTTGATGCTGTCAACTTATTTTTGAAGTGCTAATGTTGTTGGGATTTATAAGTTATTGTCTTGATTATTCAATTTTGAACATTTTCTGAATGCTAATAATCCTCTTGCCATTTGTCTATTCTATCTTTGTGTTATGTTACCTTGATAATTTGGAACATTCACAACTTCAACAATAATATTGGACTGTGTGTGTAATGTGTATGTTACCTTAATACTAAATGTTATTAGATTAGAACAAGAGTTAAGAAGTAGGATTTTTCAAGACCATAATCACCTATCCTTCACTTGAGAGCATTTCTAACACCTTCAAATGCTTTCCAGATTCATTGTTGGGCTTATGCTTGAATTTATCCTTAATTTGGAGTTCAGCTTCTGAAATTGAATTTGTTACCATTATCACTAATGAAATTGGTTAGTGTTGCTCAATCTTACTGGCAGTGTTAGTTGAAGAACTTCTATCGTCATTATTATGCTCCTAGACGTAGTTGTAACTTGCAATCAGTAGTGATGAGACTATTTATAGATCCAATAGTCAATGAACTTCTATGCAGGAATAGTCAGAAAATGTATCCAGACACCCAATATGGCTCCTTTTTATGGTTGTAGGATTAATGGATTATGGTCTTTTTAAAAACAAAATGTTGGGGATGGGGGAAATTATCATTAATTAAAGTGACACTGATAATCATTTTGCAACCGTCCCCGAGGTTACAAACTTACAATATGAAACTCTTAGTAGTGAGCTGACACGCATGGACAAACATTATTAGAAAATTGCTTCTGGTGTGTGTGAGCTGTTAAGTTACATAAATATGATGCCATGAAATTTCCAGTTTGACATCTAGCAAATTATTGCATTTAGTTATCATGTTCATGTTTGTCCATATTATTTGCAAACATTCTCTTGTGGTTGTCCTGAGGAAGATTCTTTTGGATTATGTGGTTGTCCATATTATCAAATAGATTATTCATTAGCTATCATTTTTTAACAACAGGTTATGTGAAATATGCGGCGAGACTGCAAAAAATGTTTCGGGTGTTGCTAGTAATGGATTTATGCAAGAGTGGAATGACAGAAGATTCATGGATAACGACGATAACTCATCCCGCAGGTTTGGTGGATGTTGGCGAGGACAGCCATTTTGTAATTTCTTAATGGCGTGCCTGGTAATAGCTTTCATTCTGCCATGGTTTTTTCATGTAGATATGTTCTAGCTTGGGAATCAAACACTTACAATTCTTACCTTTTCAATTCTTCATAGCTACTACTATAGTGAGTGAATGAGTGACACATCATCAAATTGTAGTGTCTGTCCAGAAGATTTGAAATTCACTGCTTGAATATATAGAAATTACGAGCTTGATAAGCGATTGCCAAATTGTTTCTTTCCATTATTTGGAATGTATGTATACGTTGATGGTTTGACGTAAATATTGATATATATATGTTTTTCATTTTTGTTTTGAAAAAACAAACAGATAACATATTTTAAATTTGGCGATAGATCTTACTCGTGTCAGAATTAAGCAGAGAGCTCTTGAGCTGTGATCATCAGAAGTGTCTGTATATTTCCTTCTTTCTTATGTAGTCATTTGGCAAATTTTCAAAGTTCAAAGTTTATATGTGTGTGTTTGGCTCTGACTTCTGCATATAGTAGTTAATTTAGTTTCAATTTTTCTCAAGTTTAGCCAAAGTTGATTGGCTAAATGTATGCTTGTATAAGCGTTAGTAACTGTGATGCGAAATTAATTTGGTTAAATCAAGTTTGTCGCGAAGAAAAACACTTTTCACATTTTATTGTGTCCATAAAACTGCTAATACACCCCATATTAACCAAACTGCTAAAAAAGAATAGGAAAGGTATCCCAGTGGTACACAGAGTTTAATCTGAAAATACACAACAAGGTACACTAAACAACTGAGTCAATTAAATAAACTAAACATTAAAACAAACAAGTTCTGCCAACGACACGCCTTATGTTATATTAGATATTCATTACGAATTATTTGCTAATTATTATTTACTTTTTAAAAAAAATTGGGGAATGGGGAGGTTTTTTTATTAATTCAAGTGGCACTAATGATCATTTACAAACGTTCTTACTACTGAGCTAACACCTCAAGTTCTTTCAAATGTTCTTACAAACGTTCCTACAAACTTAGTTTTATTTTATTTTATTTGAACTTAGTGCCATGAGGTTACAATGATAAATTCTTACTACTGAGCTAAAACCTCAAGTGTAGAGAATTATCTAATTACTTCTTATTTACATTTTCAAATCATTTATGTTACAATCCGGTTCAAAGACCATTGGGAAGTAAAAGTACAAAGGGATGCTCAAAATACAGGATAATATGCTAGTCACAAATTCACAAACCTAATTTCTCATCTTCATATCCCTTCTCTTGTAGGAATAAGGTCTTGATTTTGATTAATGATGCAGTGACTTCTATCATGTTAATTCGCTCTTCAGGTGAATCCGCGCAACAACTCAAACTTAAAGCCAAAATAGATGATATATGAGACACAATGTCATTAATTGTTTTTTCATGTTCCTGGACTAGTTTAGAATCCACAACTTCCATAACTGAATCAGGCATAGATTTACTGATCCAAGTTTTCAAAGTTAATTCTGCTGCAAACATTTCATCTGTTGGCCTCTTTCTTGTGAATATCTCCATAAGCATAATCCCATAGCTGTATACATCTCCCTTAATAGAAACAATGCCCTTAGAACCATACTCTGCAAGTCAATACCAGTTTAATATCAAATCAACTGTTCTAAAACATAATGAAATTAGGAATTACAATACATATATTGAAAAAGGTAAAAGAGAATAAATGACCTGGTGCGACGTAGCCAAGAGTAGCTAAAGTTTCGGTATGAATTTTAGACTGTCCATCATCCAAGAGCTTGGCAATGCCAAAATCGCTAACATGTGCAACCATGTTTTTGTCTAGTAAAACATTACTAGGTTTCAGATCGCAATGAACCACTGGTATTGAAGAACCATGATGGAGATACTCCAATGCAGATGCCACATCTATCATTATATTCAACCTTTGCAAGAAATCTAAACAACAGTTATATGAGTATAACCATTTTTCCACACTTCCATTTGACATGAACTTCATCACCAAAGATTTGAAATCAACATTTGAACAACTACTAATAATTTCAACAAGATTTCGATGTCGTAGATTGCGCATTGCGTTGCATTCTACATCAAAACTCCGTGATGTTGCTTTGAAGTTTAAATCAATTACTTTCACTGCAACCATCTCCCCACTAGAGAGCAACCCTTGATACACAGATCCAAAGCCACCCTTTCCAAGTAAATTACTCTCATTGAAACCACTAGTTGCTTGCACAAGTTCATAATAGGAAATTCTTTTCGGAACTCCTATAGTTGATAAATCGCTTTTATGTTGACTTTCATCTTTTTTCCTTTTGTGTAGTACAAGTATAATGCATCCAGCAACTAGAATGCTTGACACAATTATGGGCAGCATGCATTTGATCAATAACGTCTTCGCAATTGATCTTCTATGTTTACCACATGGAGGTACTTCTAGGAGAGGATTACCGCATAGTGCTTTATTATGCATGAAAGATTGAGCAGTGAAATTTTTGAATCGTCCTCCATCCGGAATCTCTCCTTCTAACATATTGTATGAAACATTGATACTTTCAAGACTGACAAGGTCCCCTAAGGATTTTGGAATGACACCAGTAAGAAGATTATGGGACAAGTCCAAGAAGCTCAAAGTTTTTAACAAACCTATGGTTTCAGGAATGTTGCTTGAAATCTGATTTCCTGACAGATTTAATAGCGTAATTGCCCTCAGTTTACCAATCTCCATTGAAAGATTTCCAGTTAAAGCATTGGAGGATAAGTTTACCTCTAAAATATCTTTGAGATTCCAAAATGAGGAAGGTATTTCAGAAGTCAACCTATTAGCTCCTATGTGAACTTTGCTAAGAGAAGTCATATTTCCTAAGCACGTCGGCAACACTCCAGAAAATTTATTGTTTGATAGATACACATCACTCAAACTCTTGATTTCACAAAGCTCATCAATGGATCCTTGCAGTTCATTGTCATCAAGATACAAGGTTTGAAGGTTATGTAGCCCTTTAGTTGTACTAGGGATTGGTCCATTTATATCATTCCCACTCAGATATAACTGAACCAGGTTGCTCATGTTTCCGATTTCCAACGGCAAATTACCATTGATTCCGGAAGATTGTGCCCAAAAGTATCCTACAGTTAAGTTTCCAATTGATTTGGGAAGTTTGGATAAACGAGTTCCTGATACAGACAAATATTTCAATTGTCTACAACCTGTCAATGAAGCGAGGAAGTTGAATCCAAAGGAATCCTCTAGTTTCAAATTGTTATTGAAATCTAAATGGAGGCAATCAAGAAGTTTTAAACCACCAAAAACATCAGGTACTGTTCCACTGAATTGATTGCTCTGTAAGTCTATTCGAGTGAGCATAGAAGCATTGGCTATACCATTTGGAATGTTTCCCACAAGCATGTTATTACGTAATTCTAGTACTTCCAGATTAGGACAGCCACGCCCCGTGTCTATTGGAAGACTGCCTGAGAGAGAATTGTCTATGAGATACAAGTAGCTTAATGTTGAAATGTTGAAGAGTTTTGAAGGAATATGCCCACTCAATCTATTGCTTGCCAATTGTAGGTTTGAAAGTTGATCAAGATTGCCAATCTCCTCGGGTATCGAACCTGACAAAGGAAGAAGAAGTAAACAAGAATTCAAGAAGCATGTATGTAAACATGCTTGGAAGTAGATAGAAAGAACATGAATATGCATGCATCTATGCATTTTTTCAATGTGTGTGCACATGCATATGCGTATCGGCAATAATCTTATCATTTAGGTAGTTTTCTTACGAGCTCAGAGTTTATGCGTGAGCGTGCCTATGAAAAAAACAACCTAAAAAATGTGATTGTTACTTGTTTGATACGTGCACGTACATATGTACATTCACAAAAAGTAGATTAAATGTAAAGATAGAAAATCGAGCGCGTACCAGTGAAATGATTATCGTTCAAACTCAAGGTTTTCAATGATGTGCAGTTTCCAATTGATCGTGGAATGCTTCCTTCAAATTGATTACCGTCCAAAATAAATGTTTCAAGTTGAGGAAGAAGTGGATGACAAAGCTCACTTGGTAGAATTCCATTTAAATTGTTACCACTAATGTTAACAATTTTCAGAGTAGTAATGTTGTATAGGGATAATGGAATTCCACCTGCATTTATATGTAAGATTAAAATAACATATTATTATTATTATTCAATATGTCACATTGTTTTTAAGTAAAAATAGAAAGTGCAAAAACATCATTGTGATTATTAAAGGGAAACATCTCTGAAAAGAGTAGCTTAGTAGCTAGAATTTACATTTTTTAAGGTGAATAAGTGGGGTGTCTGAGATTCGAATCCGACACCTACATATAACAATGCATGTCTCTGCCAACTGAGCTAAACTCACAGACACATCTCTCAAAACTTTATAGAAACATGTAATAAACAATTAATATGCTATGTAAAATAAGTATATCTTACCCTCCAAGTTGTTGCTACTAAGATATAAACGTTGAAGCTTGTTCAAGTTTCCCATGTCTTCTGGAATTGGTCCTTTGTTGAAACCATTGTTGGATAATATTAACCTTTCCAAATTTTCACATTGATGCCAAACAGTAGGCATGTCACCAGAAAAATGATTATGAAAAAGATTAAGTATTCTAAGTTTTGGAAGCCCTTTGCAAATATTGGATGGAAGATTGCCTGGTAGATCATTATAACCAATTACAACACCATTAGAGAAAGAAAGGAAAGAAAAAGGTTATAGAAATGACAAAAGGGTTTATAATTAGGAACTCAAGTACTATAATGCAAAATTAATTAGTAAATTTGATTCAACTATTGGATTGAGAATTATTATTAACTAAATCAAATATTGAAGTTTTTAAAAATTCCAAATAATTTGCTCAAAAGAAATTGAAAATTAGTTATTTCAATAGTTTATATTTATGATTAAGATATATACTAGCATATTTTATTTTTATTTAAAGATACTTATTTATTTCATAATTTATTTATTTATTTTAGTTTTAGCACTTTTAAGTTTTTTTTTTGGATTCAATCCCTTATAAATTTAAAAAATATTGTCTTTATGTCAATTTATTGGATCACATTATATGATTTTATTGAACCACGTATGATGTTAGAGATTAAAAACAACAAAATTTGAATTTGCAATGACCGAATCTAATACATATACTTATTGAAGTAAAAATATAAAAAAATATTATAATTGCTTGGATTAAAGTCATATTTAAACTTAATAATTATTCAACCACATACTCCCCCACTCCGCCAGTCCGTCCTGAAATATAAGCAAAAAAAACTCATTTTTTTGTCCCAAAATATAAGCAAAAAAGACAAATTTTTCTCCTATTTAATCTTGTTTTTTTAAAAATCATATTTTTTAAGAAAAACTTTTGTTTATTCTCATAAAATTAAATGCACATTACATTTAATTTTCTCTCTCTTTCATTTTCTCCGTAACCTATAGCCAATGAAAATTGTTTTTCCACCTTTCTATAAAACTTTTTTCAAAGAAAACACAAAAACTATACTCCAAATTCTTATGTTTTGGTTTTTTTAATAAGTATGATTTTTTTTCTTATAATTTGGGACGGAGAGAGAATGTGACAAGGAGTTACTGTCTTTCTTTTTGAAACTAAACAAACCCGTGAAATTCATGGACCTATAATTGCAATAAAGGTAATCAAAACGCAGCCACATACCTGACAAGGAGTTATTAGCTAAAGTAATTTCTTCAAGTGAAGACAAGTTGGAAATCCTTTGAGGTATGGTTCCAGAAAGCATGTTATTGCTCAAATTAAGCAACTTCAATCGATGCAACTGAAATAATGATTGTGGCAATTCACCATTGAAAGCATTGCCTTGAAGATCAAGGTGAACAAGGAACGATAGATTCCCAAGTTGTGGGGAAATAGTACCTTTAAGTCCCATGTTACTAAGATTCAAAGCATGCACTCTACCATGTTGTTCATCGCATGTGACACCAACCCAATTGCATACAGAAGATGAGGTTGACCAGTTATGAACCATTGGATCATAAGGGTCTAGAGTAAT
>Ga0099826_10001484_pt1 | contig 14140 bp, 8 predicted proteins | sample Mtrugardesep15_FD_76830 | JGI IMG/M metagenome (GOLD analysis project Ga0099826, IMG submission 76830) | Root nodule microbial communities of legume samples collected from California, USA - M. trunc garden sep15 | ecosystem: Host-associated > Plants > Roots > Nodule | place: USA: California... | reverse complement strand
CTTGGTCTATGGTCCTGTACACTTGAACAAATGTTAGCAATACCAATTGTCAATTTTTAATACCTTGTTATCATCAAAACTCTTTAGGATTTATTGTTAAACACATTTTGTTCCAACAGTATTGTCTCAATGGTAGGTTGCGCGTAAATTACGCTAAGGTTACTTGTTCTCTCTAGTCTTACATGGAGATGTTTCTCCCCTAATCTAAAAATTAAGTATCAAGAAAAGGTTTAATCATATTTTACCTTGGAAAATGTGGATATGGTTAATTAATGAATGTTTGTTCTGTATTATATGTTCAACCTTTTTCAACTACTAATATTTGACAACTAGAAACAAGCCACACCATGCAATTAAGATTGTGCTTCCAAAGTAGTTTGCATATTAGATGTGAAGAAAAGAGTTGGTATAACTATCATCTGAAACAATGATAGAAGTTGGTATAGCTAATAACTAAATATTGACAACAGATATCAACTTCAACCCTTATCAACAAATACATATGAAATAATAAAGAATAATGTAGTAGGAATGTTACATTTCATTGAATAGGCTGAGCAATATCTGATGCACTATTTATAATTACAATGAGAACAAAAATATCATTAATAGTCTCAAACTCATTGATTTTGGTCGATAAATATCAAGAATTCTAACTATAGTGTGTTAAATAATAGTATTACAAATCATTGCCTGAAAATATAGTAGGGACTATGAATTGCAACGCCTTCCTCGAATGGAAGTAATAAGTTACATTTTGATCTAAAAAGCATCATGCATTACTTCTTCATTATCTAACACTGGCTACCTATGAAGCATACAAAGACACAGACACGTTAACACCGATAATAATTTGGGAAAATGGCATGATTCTATGTAATCACATGTGTCGATGTTGTGTCGGACACCATAAGTATCTGACACCGGGACACGCCTTATCCGAGGAGTATTTGTGCTTCATAGTTGGCTACACATGACTTTCTATTTGGAAACAGTAGTACAATGTACAGGAATTATTCTATGCAAAAGGATTTCCGCCAAACGAAGCAACTGGTTCTTGTGCTTGGATGTTCCTGTCAATATGCAACTCAAGTAAAAACTAAAGCATACAGAGCCAAAAGCCACATAGTGGAAATTGGTAAATCAAACATTACATAACTCAGACACATCTGAGGATCAACCAAAAAGATGAAACTTAAGATACATGTTTTTGGTACCCGCAAATATACCACTTTCCTTTTAATTTTTTTTTCCATTTTTAATCCTTGCTAATGTACCACTTTTTCTCAAGAAGCCAAATGCAAATATATTAAAAGATGAGTGTCCCAATCAAGCACAAGATGTGCCTACAAGGATCCCATAACAAGAAGTGCCTAATACACCACATATTGTCTTTGGTCTATGTTTTGTTTTAGTCCTTATAAAATTAGTTCATATTGAAGTTAGTCTATATGTAGATTGATTTTAGTCCCTCCAATACAAGCTACATAGGGACTAAGATAAATATTACATATTACCGGGGCTATTTTCACAGGAATTAAAACGAAAACAAAGATCAAAAGTAAACAGTGGTATATTTACAAGTATTAAAAACAAAAACAAAAATTATAAGTGCTAAAAGAAAAAGTCGTGATTTCCGTGACCAAAAATATATTTAACCCTACGAATAAACTTTGAAAAATTGAAAAAGCTGATTCAGTGTCACTAAGCAGCCAACATTCCTATATCAACATTGGTAAAGGAATCGTGTAACATCACATTCACGGACTAAATTTATAAATACTAATTATTTCCAAAGTAAGTAAAAGAATGCAACCATGTCAATAGATTTCAACGAATTAGAACCACCATAACTCCAGAAAGAAGGGAGAATAAATAGCAGGGAGTCAGGGACAAAAAGGCCATGTATGCAATGCAACTTACTGTAATTGAGAACTTGGTGTGTGCACAGCCATGAATGAGAAACCACCTACATAATAGAATCAAAATAAGAGTAGAATTACAGTGGAAAAATTATAACAACGAAGTATTTTGTTCGCACTAACTACAGAGATGAGAGTATGTATGAGATGGTTCAAACTTTCAGTTCAAGTTTCTAGGATTACCTTCTGCAGATGAAATATATGGGGTCACTGTATTTTGCGGGAGCCAAGGTTCAGGTATACCACTAAATGTGGCTGGCAAAAGGGCATCTGGCAGAGCAGCTTGCAAAGAGCTCATATCAAGGAACTGCAATTGAAACAACAGGCATTTTAGATATGATGGGAAACTAAAGATCGAGTTAGCATCTCACAGGCTCCAATATTCCATGATTAACATTGTTAAATTTATATCTTTTCAGACGGCGGACACACAACCAGTGCTGAAATGCATATGATAAGAATTAACTGAAATACAGTTCTTAAAAATATTTGTTGAAGCCGTGTGGTGCAGTTTGAAAAGCTTATAATGGCCAATAGGAACAGTATAATAAAAAATGAACAGACTAGAGCCATGTTTAGATAAACACTTAATCAAGCACTTGTATATAAGTTATCTCTATAACAAATTATAAAATAAAGTCAAATTGTTCGCATATAAGCCAAGTTGTTTTCATAAGCTATCCTGAAAAGTTTATGTAAATAAGTTGAAAACATCTAATTTACATGTCATAAGCTGTAACTATAAGCTTTTTCAGACAGTCTCACTAGCGCTTGTATCAGTAGATATGCTCAAATAAGTCCAATCCAAACAGGCCTTAGAATGGCATTAAGTATTAAGTTACAGGGCAGAATAGAAATGGCAACAATCGCACACCAGAAACTTTGCGTCATAAGAGGACTGAACATCATTGTAAGAGATTAATAATTATGATCTAGTATAATGAGGGCAATACGCTTATACACATAACAAGAAATACTAATTAATAGATGTGAATCTAATCTATACATGGTCTAGGACATATCTAGGACATACCATATTGTTCTGTTCCGCATCAGAATCAAAGGGAAAATCAAATGGATTAGTTGATTTACGATTGATTTCATTAGGTTGAAGTTGAATATCTCCCTGAAATATCAAACAAAATACCACATTAAATAAAAGAAAAACTCAACCAACCTTGGAGCACAGATCAGAAGAGAAATATGACGAGTCACTTACATTTGATGGGAATTCATGATTATCAAATCCTCCAATAGGAGCAACGCCTTGGATTCCATCTTTAATGGGTACCTGGTTTTTATTATAGAAGAACTTAAACCCAAACTTTGATCATATAGAGTATAGACTATCATGGTAATACAACAAACATACACCAACCTCAGAAGCACTTAAACCAAAACTTTCTGATGGGAAATTATGCGATTGTAATACTTGATTATTGACATCCACTGGAAGATGGGTACCAGAATCTTCAAATGCATTCCATGGCTGTTCAGTGACAAAATAAATATCTTAATTGAAGTTTTGATGTATTCCCCGTAGTGTTTTTTAAATTTGATGTGGAACAAATGCATAGGACACGGTCCATTTCTTATGCAGAATAGCATATCACAACCAACACAAGCTATTGGTGGTAAGCGTGTGAATGGTTTTATATCTAACTCGGCACAAAAATGCAAAACCAAATAATTGACCAAACTTCTGGACTTACTTGAGTGCCTGTTGCCATAGCAGGAATTTGTTTTTCTCCATTCCATACACCATCATGCCATGTATTAGATGTAACAGAAGAAGGTACACCGACACTAGGAACTTCAAAAGATGGCATTTTCATATTTCCATTGAAGGTTGAAAATGGGTCAAACCTATCCTGCAAAGATTCAGCACTTGAAGGTACTGGCGCAGGAATTTCCACTTGTGCAGTAGAGAATGGATAAAACCTATCCTGCAAAGATTCAGCACTTGAAGGTACTGCCGCAGGAATTTCCACTTGTGTAGTAGATGATGTGAACTGAGGCGTATCAAATGTTGCCCAACCTTCATTTTTAGGGATGGGTAACTCCACTGATTTTGCATCTGAGGTTGCAGCAGAAGGCTGCTGAGGAAGATTCGCAAAGAAATCAACAGATGCGACTTGGGATGTTTGCGTAGGTTGACTTCCCTTGAAAGACGGAGCTGCTTCCTTATCAGATAGTTGAAACAAATCTCCTAATGCAGATTGAGATGGTGCAACCGTTTGAAAAAGATCAATGGATGAAGCTGATGCCGCTGGTGGCTTGGAAAGGTCCAAGCTAACCGATCTTGCAGGACCAGATGGCAGTGAATTTCCGGACCCTGAAGATTGAAAAGCTTCTGAGAAAAAATCAACTGGACCACCAGAATTGTAAGATCTTAAGGTCGAAAGGTTGTTGTCTGTTGGTTGCAATGATGTAGTTCTCTGGGGAAAGAAAACAAATCAATTTCATGTACAAGATGTAGGAGAAATACATGATCCACTTGCTTAAAAAATACTACCTCCGTCCCAATATATAAGACCCTTTTGCTAAAATCACGGGAATTAAGAAAGTGGATATTTGTATTAAAGTTGTTTGTAATCACTATTGTTTTTACAATTTTATCCTTAAGAGAGAGAGTTACTTTATGTTTGTACAATTTGAATGATTGGACATCAGAAAAAGACCTTAATTATATGAGTTTAATGGTGATGCACTGTCGGTGTAAATTAGTTTTACAACGAGATCAAATAAAAGCTACATAAACCCACTTTGTAACCATTTTTTTAAAATATCTTCCACATACTTGATTTTCATTGGGAGTCAGTGTAAAACTAGATTGGTGTAAAACTAAATTGGATGGACGGTCCATGCCACCTTTTAAAAATATTCCAATTCTGCAAACCAATATGGTCAATGTAAAAAACATAAAAAAATCCATAGTATCTCATTTTGGTGGGTTCATATGGTATCAGTCTATCAGAAGAGTGAAACCATAGATCACATTCTGCATCTCAAGCACTACTACAATATTGATATAACATCACATTAATTTGGTGGCTTTTTGAATCACATTACTAGTGAACAAGAAATAAAAACTATTTCAAGCAAGCTTATATCTTTATATATATTGAGAGAGAGAGAGAGAGAGAGACCTGAGGACGATGAATTCCATCTGCATCTCTCTTGGCAGCGGCATTAGATTCGAGAGCTGCAATCTTTGCTTGAGTCCACACATCTTCACTTGAACTAGAACCAGGACGCTTATAAGATGGACTGTTAAACCCAAACTTAGGAGACTGGACATCAGGCTTGAATTGCTCACGACCACTAGACACGGAAAAGTCGGAATTTCTTGGACCAGATCCCTCATTAGCAAATCTCTCATCATACGAGTGATCACTGAAACGACCAGGACTAAAAATAATACTAGACATCTTCCCTTCATAACGGACTTTATCTGAACCAGGCTTCCTTGTCAGAGCCCCTGCTTGCGTTCCATAGCGTCGATCCTCGTATTGATTATCATATGGAGGACTTTGTGAATATGAATGATAAGAACTGGCACGCCTAATCTCGTCTTCATTAATTGTAGGGCTCTACAGATAATTGCAGTTATAAAATGTTAGCATTTAACTAAGGATGAAACTAATTTGAATTATGAGGACATTGGAACATTTAATTACATCTATCTGAAATTTTCATTGATTTCTATGGTGCCATTCAACTTCACAAGTCTTAAGTTTCTAGTAAACAATTGCATGCACAACATTAGAAATAAGATCAGTTTGATCACCATATTCATATATAACATATTTCTATTCTTCTCATTTATTTAAACTTTCATTTTTCTAACTGAATTGAATTCAAAGGAATTGAATTATAAAATTTAGAACAAAGGTTTTGTTTCGATGGAAAAAAAAATAGCAAATCAAGGCTTAAACCATATATGTACATGTTCCAAAAAAACAATCAATGGCTAAGAATATATTGCCTGTGCATCTCTCGGAGGCTTTTCAGACGACTTTGTTCCAGCATATCTTTTATCCACATATACATTCTTTATGAACTCCCTTACTTTGTTGACATTGCTGCAAAAGCATAACATGATGTTACATTGTGAATTATGCATATTTATAAATGTAAAACCAAGTTTGTTTAGTGGAGGTAACAGCGAACCACATAATTGTATTTATACCTGCTATCTGGCAACCGTTGTCTTTGGAAGTCCCAATCTTTCAAATATAAATCCCTTGCACGCTTAAACGAAACAATCACGGATCAATCTCTTTTCAACAAAGAATAACCACAAATAAAAAGAAAATGCACCCTTATATTATACCTGGTTACCACCATTTTGAAGAGCATCAACTTCTTGAAAATTGAACTTTGCCATTGAAACTGACTTCACACGATGAGTAAACTCACGACTGCATGACATTAAAATAAATAGGTGAGTACAAGAATACCACTAAAAGGAACATTTCAATGCACGACGAGAATAAAACATCAACAAAAAGGATTAGTAGAAGACAGAACATGATGTTCGTGAAACACAAAATAAGCCACACAACTTTGACTATAAGTTGAATCCAGATCATAATTTTAAGTGAGCATGAAATGTTAAAATTCAGAATCTTTAGATATTCCTTTAATTTTATAACTTCCTAGATTATTGTTATTGCTCCTAGAGTATGCAACTTCCTAGGCTAGTGCTCACTAAATAAGCATTCAATGTATTTATTGTAAAACCATTATAAATAGAAGGGTGTGATCTCATTATAGACACACAGAGAGTTTACCCAGAATTTACACTAAATTTACATATTTTACATTTTGTTACTACGGAAAAGTCAAATATTGACTTTATAAACAATGATTATCAGGAGGATTCCTTTTTTACTTAGAAAATCATCTCACATCTAAAATTGTCCACAAGTACAGCCGAAATTTGAAAAAATATATAATAATCTAATTCCTAATGAAGCTACTTTTAAATTAGTATCGAAGTTTTTAAATAAAATTGAGTGCAGGAGTAAAATTATTAAAAATAATGTGTTCGTGATTAACTGGAGCTGCAGCTGGTGGTAATCAAACCCTGTGTATGCAGTGAATATCACCATTGCACTGCAAACATGTTATGACTTAATGTTATAAGATAACAATGAATTTGAATTCCTAATTAGTTTGTTTCCAATATATTTATACCTATTTATCTGTGTGTCCAAGGTTGCAGGATCGAGATCTTGAATAAGATCGGGAGAGGGGTGTCAAGATCATAACTCGTAAGACCGTATCTAGGATCGGAAGACCCTACCTAATTAACAAGAGGGGGTAGCAAGATCATAAAACATAAGATCGTGACAAAGAATGTAAGATTCTACTAAAATGAAAAATTACACACATATATTTAGCATGGATTATAATTTAGAATTAATTGACTTTATTAAGATATATTAATATATATTATGATATAATAAATTTTATATAGTAGGAGATATTGAAAATTAATACATCATTCATTTCTTAATCTATGATTGGGCCTTCAGGATGGAACTCAGCCCAAACCAATGCTGATGAAAAACAGAGCCGTGAAAAATGATTAGAAAGATAATTGGGAAAAAGAAAAGAGGACCCCTCTCTCATGTGACCAGCCCAAACCAATACCCGTAACCCTAATTTTCTTTTCTCCTAGATGCCTATTTCCATTACCAGCAGCACTTGATCGTTCATCTTACCCCTTCTTCAAAAGCATGACAACTAGACGACCATAGACATTCCCGCAGGCTATGCAGAAAAATATGAAAACACAGAAATGGCTGCGTAGAGAGTCTATCTGGAAACTAGAAGATCTTCAAAATTCTGTGCCTATAAATGCCCAAGATTGCACAGAACCTTGTGATTTCACACTCCAGAAGTGATTTCACTTTCAATTTTGCTACGTTTTCACTCAAAACGTGATCTTGTTCACAATTCAGATTTGAGGAGGCGAGTAAGATCGTAAACTCGTACAATCATGCCATTTAAACCGCGATCTTGTCAACAATGTGTCTGTGCGTATTTCATTGGTATTGTTTTTTAGAGAAATGCTGAATAGTGCATATTTCAAAGGCACAAATATTGCATGAAACAAGTAACAATTGGTTAGATGGAATACTTAACAATTTCATACAATAATACTTCGTACTAAATAGTGGTGCTGCCTTATTATGAGGGTCTGCTGGACCGCTTGGTAAGTTGCACAAAATACCAGAGCCCTCGCACAAATTAATGGTTAATATATTGAGTATATGCTCAAACTTAAATGCAAAATATTCCAACAAAAAACTTCATACATAGCCTGTGTTTTTTCTCTATTGAAATCCCAATCACATTTAATGTGCATCTTAGTGTAAATATTTCCATCAAACTCATAAGATACGTTTTCTCACTTCTAATGAAACTAAGTAAGTTTGAAATAAAAACAATTTTGACATATTACAACCAAATATCGTATTTTAAAAAATATCATTTATGTCCAACATAAAAATAAGTCCATGAGCTCAAACACTCCGACAAACAAAGGATATCAAAGATGGATCATAAAGCAAGAGTTCATAAACAAAATGAAAAGGAACTCACTGTATTCCACTGCAAGTGATGCAAACGAAGGTCCAAAACGTTGTACATACATACTGAGGTCCCTGTATAAATAATTGCATTTCAATTAAACCGGAATTGTCTTATAAAAGGGACCAAACCTTAGTATTTAACAAGTACACAAAAATCCTAGAGCAAATCATAATAAAATCCTGCAACATTGCAAAGGATGTCGAGAAAAAGAAACACACTTGATCAATTTTATTTCTATTTTAGCAACCATATTCATGTAGTGTTTTAAATAACGGTCCACGACAACATTTGGCCATGATTCTCCACAATATTGAATATCATGAAGCAACCGTTACTGCAACCGCTATTTAAAACCCTACCTTTATGCACATTGCAAAGGGTGTCAAGAAAAAGAAACAAACATGGTTAATTTTATTTCCTTTTATGTAATCACATTCATGCAGTGTTTTAAATAACAGTCCACGACATTTGATCATGACTCCCCGCAATATCAAATATCGCCACACAATGGTTAAGGCAACCACTGTTTAAAACCATTTGTCGAAATCTTTATAATATTGAGGTTCCACAAAAAGGAAGGTAAAACTCCAAACTTTAAGTTTTGTCATCAAATTCCTTAAACATTTTCAAACCTTCTCAGCTCTACACAACTAAACTAAACCTCAAACCTTTTCATTTCACAAGTCCCCTAACATTACTAGAGCAAAACAAAATAAAAACCTGCAACATTGCAAAGAATGTCGATAAAAAGAAACACACATGATCAGTTTTATTTCCTTTTATGTAACCACCTTTATACAGTGTTCTAAACGGTCGGTCCACGACATTTGACCATGATTCTCCACAATATCGTAACACAACTGTTACTACAACCCTATCTAAAACCCTGCTCTATGCACCCAAAATTACATGATTTTGAAATGATTAGTCTAATTGTGTCAAAATCATTAAAATTTTGGGTTCCACAAAAAAAGAATGTAAAGCTCCAAAATTATATTTATCTACAAATTAACATTTTCAAACTTTCTCAGTTCACAGCAACTAAACCCTACTTAACCTTCAAATTAATTAATCACCACCATGCAAATGCTAAACATTAGTCCAAATTTATCAAAATCATCATAATTTCATGCAAATGCAGAAACTCAAAAATTAATTTTTTTTTATCATCAAATCAAATTCCTTAAACATTTTCAAACCTTCTTAGTTGTCATTAACTAAACCCCACTTAACCTTCGAATTAATTAACCAAATAACACAACAACCCCAAAAACAGTAACAAACCCAAACAAAATCAAAACTTCACAATTCAAACCAAAGAACAGAAAATCAAAATTTGCATATAAAGAAAGTGATATTTACCAAACTATTACAGTTGATACATCTTCGATTCGGCGGAAGCTTCATAAGCCCCCTAATAATTTTCTCAATCTTCTCTTCTTCCTTTCTACTTCCCATTTCAAACCCCCAAAAAATAAACCCTAGAAACTTCAATTCAAAAAATCTGAACAACCCAATAAAAAAAATCACTTTTTTTTCAAATTTCAGCAACAGATAACTGAAAATTCAGTTTCAAACCCCCAAAAAAACCCTAGAACCTGCAATTGAAATCAATAAGAGCAATTCCCAATGAAAAAAATCAATTTTTATTTCGAATTTCAGCAACGGAGAACGCGAATTTCAGTTTCCACCACCGAGGATTACAAACGATGGTGGATTTGATCGATCTAGGGTTTTGGGGGTTTCTTGAATTGTGGAGAAAGGTTGAAGATAAAGAATGTGAAGAAACAAAAAAATTGGTTTTTTTTTTTTATTTGTTTGGTTCACATGAAATGTATGAGTTTGGAAAATTAAATGTAACGTTTTGGTTTGATGTAAGTTTTTAAAATTTAAATTCTGTCGGCAATAATGTTCATTAATTTCTTTATTTTTAATGGGTTTTATGATAGAATTTAAAAGACATGCACTGTCGGTGGAAAACTTACTTCATTTACACGAGCATATGCAGTTTTTGTTTGTAAGTATTGAAATTGTGTGATTTTGGCCTTAAGTTTAAATCAAAGAGTTCAATGGTTGTAAGTTGACGTTTTAAAATAGTTATGTTCATTATTTGAAATTGTATATGTCGATTGATAAGAGAATTTTATTATATTTGTTAAGGTTAAAATTCGAATTTCGTACACCTCAATTATCCATTTTAAAAAAGTCAATTTATTACCACATGATTGCTTGACAAAAAAAAATACAAAATGTTGTAAATTTGATATGTTTAAAATCGCTCATTTTAAATTTTCGAGTTGAAATTGCAATTGTGTTAAACCTCAAGGATCAAAAACACTATCATTTTGCCATATCACTTTACTCTCATTGGGTGTTAAATATTTTACACCTACGGTACATGTCATTAAACTCTATTATCTATTTCAAAAAAGAAAGATAAGTGTGATGAATCGTGTAAAAAAATTATCCGGTCAAAAAATCACACTACAATGTACGATTTTTGAGTTCTTCATGTTAAATCTTTCGAGTAATGTTAGATCCTAATAGCGACAAACTTTATTATTATTGCATTTTAAGCTGGAATTTAAACCTGTCATCGGAGGAAACTCAACCCCAAATTATAATTGTAAAAATTCAAAGCCAATGCACCATCATTCTAATATTTTAAGAGAATTAACTCTATTGCATTTACATTTTTTAATTCCAACCTAAAACTTTGTTAAATTGAAAGAAATTTATTTTCATCTTATTTAAATGCTCTTAATTTATTATACTTTTATCTTTTTTCACTTATGTGTGTCCAAATCTTTGATACTTGCACCAAAAATAAATCTTTTTTATACAGAATTGTGTCATCAAACAGGTGTTAAACATTATATTGCATAAAAGATTACCGTTACAAGATAGTTGCAATTAATTAATATTATTTTTGTCTTTGCTAGTTCAACTATAATATGATTTATTTTCCAACTCAGCTCCAACTATATAGTCCTGGTTTTTGAAGTGTGTGTAGGGTCATAGAGAGAATATAAGTGTCAACGTTGATATCATTTTCTATCTTTTCTTTACATTTTTGTTTTTCTTTCTTGGTTTTTTCTCCTTTTTTTAATGCTTCGTTCTTTATATAATCACGCTAACACTACCTTTATTTTGTCTCTTCTAATTCTCAAGAAAAATATGACATCATAATTTCAAGTTAGGCTATGGAATTCCCTTAAAAAAAAAAGTTAGGCTATGGAATTGGTATGGTCTCACCTTAAAATATTCACATCTTCTTTTGGCAAATTTGTCATGATATGCTTCTCACTAATGTGAGAGAACTCACTTCATATGAATAATGTTGTTGAATTAGAGATTTAATTGAGTTATTAATTGATAGTCTTTAATTGTGATTTTCTTTCTTTAAGCAATTATTTTGCAGAAGAAATTATATTCGCAAGTTATATGTTTCTTAACTGCTCCAGTAGAGCGTTAAGTGCGGTGTTTCTAGAAATTTCAGTTACTAGACAAAAAAATAAATGTAAATAAAGATAAAGATGGAAAGGTAAAGAATAAAATTATGTAAATAACTTGTGTTTGATAACTTGTATGCCTTTAAATATTGTAGAAGATGAGTATTTATAAGAAAAACTATTCACCTTGTCCAAACTCTTCGCCTTCCATATTCACTAGCCGATAGAATACTCTAACAAAAGTCTTACTAATAATGAATTGTCCTTCTCAATTTGGTAACCATTTTTCATATTTAGGATTCTTAATTTTTAGGTTAAATTACACCTGGGTCCTTTAAATTTGAGATTTGCAACAGATCAGTCTTTTAATTTCTTTTCGTAATAAATAAGTCTTTTAAGTTTGAGGTTTATAAGAAATTGGTCATTTAAGTTATTTTGGTCACAAATAAATCTTTTAAGTTTGTAAACGTTTTCGATTTAGTCATTCTACAACGTCATTGTTTGGTTAATAGAATGACTAAATCGAAAACGTTTACAAACTTAAAAACTTATTTGTGATCAAAATAATTATAAACCTTAAATATAAAAGACTTATGTGTGATCAAAATAATTTAAATGTTCAATCTATTACAAACCTCAAATTTAAAGGACCCTTGGTATAATTTAGCCTAATTTTTATTGATAAATAGTTTTTCAAACTAGATCACATTCATCAAAATAATTTTAAGCTTCAACCAATTTAATGAAATGAAGTAATCAATTGTAATATCTCAAAACATAGGATGTCAAATAATACATAATTATGAGTATTTCTGAGAGTATCAAGAGTTATTAAGACACTAGTCAACAAGGTACAAGAAGTGAAGAGTAAAACTTTCAGCACTAACTAACAAATTTCGTTCATCACTACAAGAAGTGAGGAGTAAAACTTCCAATTGAAATCGAACACAATAATAAGGGCAACAATTTCGTAACTTCCTTCTTGAGACCTCCCTATATAAGACACTAGTCAACAAATTTCGTTCATCACTTCCTTCTTTGCTCCTCTTATACGCTTAACAACAACAACCCAAAGAAAATTCATTCTTCCCCTTTCTTGAGCAATCATCATGCAGACTAGAATCACACCTTCAATCATACAACCGATTGCGTAAATTAAGTATTTAACCATAGAAAATGAGAGACGGTTGGAGAAAACAAAGATGAATAATAAGATAAGAAGAATTAAGGTTTCAAGAAGATGAAGAGAATTGCGGGGAAAAGTTAAGTTTCCATGGAAGCAAAGATTCAAAGGATGTTAGGAGCTTCAAGCATCAACATCTTCATAGAATATTCGAGGTGACTTGGTTAGGGTTATGATCTTGGATATTGAGTTTTAGCTTATGAATGTATTGAATCATGAAACAAGGATAAAATTTAAGATATTGATGTTGTGCATGACTTCTTTGTATGATAATTATTTGATTTAGTATGTATGATCATATTAAAAATTGTTTTCCTTGTTTGTTGATTTTTGGGACAAGCTTTGGGGTTATACAAGACCCCAAAATGCATAAATTTTGTGTAGGAACCGTGAGAGATGAGGGTAAAATTCTCTAAATAGTAACTTGTATACTCTTAGTAAATTACTCATATTTTTGCTACATAGATCATTTTTCGTGAAACGAATTGGATTTGAAAGCAAACTTACATTATTAAGTTATTGGAAAGTTTTATATTTTATATAACTTGTACAACTTTTTGTGATATTATGAAGTAAACTGTTTGGTTTTATAACCTACTCCAAATCATTCAACTTAAAATATATATAGCTTGAGCTAGAAAATACTCCAAATCATTTAACTAATTATTTTGTTCAATTTGATTATACAAGTAAAAATATATTGAGTAAAAATAATTGAACTCTAACGAGCCACTCCCTACTTAGCATGAGTCATTATACTAGCATAAGGAAATTTTAGGCAAACATTTTAATTTATTCCAAAACTAAAAAAATCAAATTAATTGATTATAGAATAAAGTTAATATGAACTTTTTAATATTAAGTAATAAATTATAGGCTTAAATATGTTAAAGGTCCCTGCAATTTAGCGTGTTTTTGGTTTTAGTCCCTGTAAGTTTTTTTGTTCTAAAACAACCCTTGTAATTTCGAAACCTTTT
>Ga0099826_10001483_pt1 | contig 14141 bp, 6 predicted proteins | sample Mtrugardesep15_FD_76830 | JGI IMG/M metagenome (GOLD analysis project Ga0099826, IMG submission 76830) | Root nodule microbial communities of legume samples collected from California, USA - M. trunc garden sep15 | ecosystem: Host-associated > Plants > Roots > Nodule | place: USA: California... | reverse complement strand
ATCTCAACCATGCATATTTGTTATTTCGAAAAATGGATGAGAAAGGTTTGATCACATGGAATGCCATGCTTTCTGGGTTTGCTCACATGGATCGATCTGAGGAAGTCTCCTTCCTTTTTAGAGAAATGCTACGTGAGGGCGTTGAACCTAATTATGTGACCATTGCAAGCGTCCTTCCCCTTTGCGCTCGAATAGCAAATCTACAACATGGTAAAGAGTTTCATTGCTACATGATAAAACGTGAAGAACAGTTCAAGGGCTATTTATTATTGTGGAACTCACTGGTGGAAATGTATTCAAGGTCTGGCAAAGTTTTAGAAGCCAGGAAAGTCTTTGATTCATTAAGCAAGAAAGATGAAGTCACGTATACTTCCATGATTATGGGATATGGTGTGAGTGGGGATGGAGAAACTGCTCTAAAATTATTTGCAGAGATGTGCAGGCTCAATATTAAACCGGATCACGTGACAATGGTTGCAGTTCTAATAGCATGTAGTCATTCTGGTCTTGTAGCACAAGGGCAATTACTATTTAGAAAGATGATAGAAGTCTATGGAATAGATCCTAGGGTTGAGCACTATTCATGCATGGTTGATCTCTTTGGAAGGGCTGGTCTTCTTGACAAAGCAAAGGAGGTTATCACAGGGATGTCATGCAAGCCTACTTCGGCAATATGGGCTACTCTAATAGGAGCTTGTAAAATCCATGGAAATGCAGTGATTGGGGAATGGGCTGCAGGAAAGTTGTGGGAAATGAAGCCTGATCATTCAGGTTATTATTTGTTGATTGCAAATATGTATGCAGCTGCTGGTTTGACGAACAAAGAAGCTAAAGTGAGGACTTATATGAGGGATTCAGGTGTGAAAAGGACTCCTGGTTGTGCTTGGGTTGATGTTGGCAGGGAGCTTTGTCCCTTTTTAGCTGGGGACACTTCCAACCCTCGTTCAGACGAGATTCACTCCTTGATGGATGGGTTGAAGGAATTCATGAAAGATGCTGGTTATGTACCTAGCGAGGGGCTTGTCTCATCTGAGGAAGATTTTGAGGAGTTGTGTATGATAGGGAATGAACTCATCGAAGATGCTGGTTGTGTACCAAGCGAAGGGGTTGTCTCATCTGAGGAAGATTTTGAGGAGTTGAGTATGATAGGGAATGAACTCATCAAAGATGCTGGTTGTGTACCAAGCGAAGGGGTTGTCTCATCTGAGGAAGATATTGAGGAGTTGAGTATGATAGGGAATGTAAGCTGAATACAAGTTAAAAATATTTTTAAATGTCTATTCTTGTACTTAAAACACATGGCAGATTTTTAGTACTAGTTAAAATTACAAAGTTACAATCCCACATGCAAGACCTACAGAGCAGAAATAGCTTGATCAGTTGCCAGGTCAAGCAGCATAATTGAAGAGTACATCGGTAATGATTTTTTTCTTTCTCTTAATTGCATTTGATTTTTATTTAACAGTTACGCAGTCACAGTCCATGATGTTAATGCAACAAGCTATGAAAGTAAGAATTAGTAAATACCTTCATCTTCTAATCTTTTTCAACAATCCACTCTATATGCAATGTTATTATCACAAATCATCAAAAAATGATGTGAAAGATCTTTTTTATTGATTAATAATTTCATCTCCCTGATCATATGTCAGTGTTCATGCATCCTCTTTTTTGCATTTGTTCATGCATCCTTCTGTGATGTTGTTGCAAACGAAATGACTTGGTCTTCCTGCCCCGTTATTTATTTCAGGTCTAATTAGCTTCCATGTGCAACTTCTAAAATTTATCTTCTTAGGATAAATATAATGATCAATTGTTACTTTCTCTTTACATGCATATGGAATTTAATGAAATGTAGCTATTTGCATGTTCCTATTAAATGAGCTAAGGAATAGAGTCAATGTAAAGATATTACAGGTTTTGTTAAAAAAATCGAGTTCGCTGAGCTTACCTTGTCTGTTTATAGATGAAAAGTATGTGGTTGTTCTATTATGTGTATATAGCTTTGGTCTATAATTTCTTAATGCACATACTCTTTTATCTGGATGAAAAATTGCAGTTAAAATTGTCTTTTGCTATTTTATTAAAGAAAATTGATTGGCGTTGATTTGATTGAAGTTTTGGCATATGCAAAGCAGGGTCATGGAAAATTTGGTGTGCACGTTGAGAGCAACATAGAGGTAAAATTTCCTCCACATTAAAATCGTGTTGTATAATTTTGGACTGTATTAACATGCCCTTTCTTTTTTCGCGAGTTATTACAAGTAGACTAAGCAACCGTCTATGCTTACCATGTAGTAATTGACTAAGAGCAAATCACAAGGCATACTTTAGATAAGTTCAAAAAATTTAGTGCAGTTTGTAATTGACCTAAAGTACAGTTTGTTGAAACTGAACTGTTTTAAAAATAAGTGAGAACACCAGTTTGTGCGGATCTATTTTTGTAGTTCGGGTTCGGTTAGTGAACCAGGTTTGAAACACCAGTTCAGTTCGTCTACTCAGAGAAACGGTTTGGTTTTACAGTTGGGTTCTGTTTTTCAGTTTTTTTAACAGTTGTAACTAACTGCTAAGATAGTTCCTTGAATTCCCAGAACCAAAGCATTTTCGTAGTCCTTGGGATTGTTCTACTCTATACTGTGTTTTTTATGTAAAAAAAAATTAGGTTTTTATATTATGAAATAGGGTGAGAGTGCTTTTATTGGTGATTTTACTTGATTTCCGTGAATAATTAGCTTTCACTCTATCAGTTGTAATATAAAGACTGCCACAGATACTAACATAAATATAATATTTTTAAGTTTTTCCTACCCATTTTTCAATAATATTCTTTTCTTCCAAAAATAAACTGTTATTTTTTCTTCAAAAATTTATTCCACCTTCCTTCTTGCCCCATACTATCATTCTCAATGTTATGATGTCGTTTCTGCTCAGGAAATTTGTGAATCTTTGTACATCTTGGTGTGGGTTATGCAATCTTGTGCTATAAATTTCATTTAGCAAAACACTTTGTTAAATTTCTATAGGAACCATGGCATCTGTCCTCAACAATGGAGACAAGAAGGTTGGCATCTGTCCTCAACAATGAAGATAAGAAGGTTGTTAATGGTGCAAGAAGTTGATTTCATGGCTTAGAGGATCAAAGATTACATCGGAGAGAAGAAGGTTGTTAACAGTTCTGTTCTTTGTGGAAATCTTTGCAGAATTGGTTTCACCGTGTTTATTAATCGAGTTCGAAGCATCTTGAACCATCATTTACTACTGTGCTATTTTTTTATGCTGTCCTTGATTTCCAGAAATGAGTTATTCAATTTAGTATTTTTTGTACAGCAGGTAATCTTTGGAGGCATGAATAGCATTATATTGATTCAACTTAACTTTTAAAATGAAATTTAGATACCTCTTGATGTAGTTATTTTACTGATATTTGGTGTATTATGTTGTAGGTGGACTGGTGTAGAGCATTTGGATATAGATAATTTCACTTGGTTGCAAGTTCTCAACGAGGATGAAATAATTCAAGAATGCAAAGCCCTTAATACGCCTTGTAAATTTGTAATGATCATTTTTTCCACCATTGGATTCAATTCTTATTAGCAATTAGAAAATTATTATCATGTATTTTCGTTAGTTGCTTTCAGCTGTTTCTCTGCCCTTTCCTCTATTCTATTAACATTGTGTTGGTGTAATTTTGCTATGTTTTAATTTGAGTTTGGGATCTGGTTGCTGCTATTTCAGCATTTGATTGTGTTGTTAATTGGTCTAGGCTCTACGTTGTGTCTAGGACCTCTATTGTCTAATTTGTCAAGTGTAGATATGCATTTCCGAGTTAAATTCTGTTGTGAGGACTTCAATTTCATGTTTGTTTGTATTTTAACCGAAAGATAACAGTGTCAAAATAGAAGGGAGGTATTTGTTAATTCATTGAGAATTTAAGGGAGGTCATTGTCTATTTTAAAAATAGAGGAACACGTCATTTAAAGAAAACTTGGGAGGTGAGTGTATTTTTCTCTTTATTTTATTACATTTAATTAGTCATTTTTAGTTTATGATTCACAACGACTTCTCAAATGTTATTCATGTTTTTTTATGTTATATTTAGTTATCAAAGTGGTACAATATCTTAATAAAATGTTCTGTTAGTATATGTTTAAAAATTGTTGCTAAATAATTGAACAAAACATTAAAAATCGTGACAAATGTAGGTTGTTTCCACAACGAGTTCTCAATACTAGCATCCATGAGAATGATGGTAACAATTTGTATTAAAGAAGTTACAGTTTTTTTTCTTTCTGAAAGAATTCTGCAGAACAACTTTTAAAGATGCTGTTATTTTTAATTTTAAGAAAAGTATTGAGATTATTTTTCAAAAAATACCCTTCATTGTGTGTTAGTTTGTACAAATAGGCGGGATCATGAGGAATGAACTATGTTTTACTACTATTAGACAATGAAGGTTCACTAGATCTAATGATGCACCATCTACACCAAATTATTTCCAGAGTTGAGATAGAGGAGGGCAAAAGAAAAATGAAATGATTTTGTAAGGAAGACACCCCATTATACTTTTTAAACAGACATTATACTTTATAAACGCATTTAATTTTAGTTAAACATTGACAGTCAAAAAGGTCTTTGAAAAAGTCTAGATGTCTAGCCAAGGCTAACATACGATTTTAACATGCACTTTACCCTGTTAAAAAATCGGAGACAAGAATTTTTTCGTTCGAGAAAATTTAGAACTCTTATCAAAACGAGATTTAAATCCTTCAAGTTCAGTACCAAAAATAAATCCTTCAAATTTCATATAAGAAAACAAATCCATCGAATTTACTCCAGACGACAAACAACATTATACGGACAAAGAAAAACAATTGTAACTAATAGTTGCATTTGCATGTTTTTTATGTGTAGAGCTGTGAACTTCCTACAAAACTTCGGCTCCAGTAGTGTCTAGCGACAAAGGCCAAAGAATATGTGAGGTTTGCAAATGAATGATGTGAACAGACCAAAACAAAGCTGAAGCAGCAAAACTTTTAAGTCAGCAGCCTTCAACGCCCATCAACTCAACATCAAAAACAAGCCATGAATTTTGTGGTATACTCCCAACACGTTTGTCACCGTATCTGCATAACAACGAACATAACATTAGATTAAACTAATCAAAATCGTCCCATTTAACAAAGAATATGGCATCTAAGATGGGACAAATCATTGGCTAAATTAATTTATCAATCACACCAAAGACATTGGACAATTTCATACCCCATAGATGGTGGAACTGTAAGTCTTCTTTTATCCCCAACCCTCATCCCTGAAGAAAATAAAAGAGGAATACAGTGAGCAATAAGAATAACATAACCTTGCATTAAATCTTATTAAGTTTTTATTAGGATATTACCATTGACGCCAACATCCCACCCCTTGATGACTTGTCCTACACCTGCAAACAATAAAAAAAAATAGATAAAGGCGTGTTTGAAAACAAAAATACCTAAAAATGCTATGATCGACACAGTATATAATTACATACCAAGTCGAAACTTAAAGGGTGCTTTTCCAACACACGAGTCAAATATTTTCCCATCTTTTTTTAGCTTGCCAATGTATTTAACACTGACCTGAATATCAAACAAGGAGTTCTTATCAGAAGAAATTGGATTATAAAATAGGTCAAACAATATTACACATAGGTATGTTATGTCAAATTCAATAATCAAAACATCAGTATGTAATGTGTAACCTTCTTTCCAAGATCAGCTCTTTTGCCATCTGGTTTGCCCATCGATATGTCCTCTATAACCAATCCATTTGGATAGGTTCTCACGTTAGATGGCTTGGCTTCAGTTGGTTCTTTCTCTTTTTTCTCAGAGGTAGACAACTTCTGATTTTCAACAGCTGTAGCAATTTCATTCTTAGCAGCTTCTCCTTCAGCCTCTTTGGTCTTTTTCTTCTTTTTCTTCTTGTTTTTCTTGTCAACAAGGACTCTGTCCAAAAACACCATAAACTCTTAACAGTGAGCAACACAATATGTAATGAGAAGAATACAAAACAAAAGGTAGCAATGCAACTCGTAAATGAAAACTCTTACTCATCACTGGATAGTTTCCCATCATCTCCATCCTTTGCATGAGAGACATTGTTCTGGTTGGTTGTAGTTTTAACCTCAGGCTTTTCATCTGGCACAGTAACACTAGTCTCCTTTACATGAGCACTTTCCTCCTTACCATGATCTTTCAACTTGTTCTTCTTTTTCTTTTTCCTGAAATTATTATCAGAAACATTAAATTAAATGCAACACATCCAACACAAATATAGACAAAGAGGCTTGTTTGAATGAGTTTTGCTTTTTAATATTTAAAATATATTTTATAAAACAATTTTTAAAAACAGATTTGGAGAAAAAATTAAAAGAAAAACTGTTTGGTAATTTTATTTGTTAAAACTGTTGTAGAGATGTTGGTACACTTCCAATTTTGTTTCCACGGAGCAATATTGTACATTTCTAGATGGCACAATATTACAAAACTACCATCAATGAAAAATGTGCCGAAAAACTGAAAACAAAACCCACAAAAAATCTGTTTTAATTTTGTGGTTCCCAAAACTGATGAATAGAAGTGTTTTCAAAACTAGTTTTGCAAAATTAACCTACCAAAAGTTTTTGAATTTTCAAATTTTAAAAACTGAAAAACTGTCTTTGAGAACTAAATCAAACAGGCCCAAAGTATCTGGATTATTTATTTTCTATTTTTCTATTCCAAAATCAAACAGGAACAAAGTATCTGAAAAACTGTTTTTGAATACACGTGGATTATTAAAAAGTTATGCATCTCACCCATCTTGCAGCTGCTCATCCTCATCGACAGCTTGAACTTTTCGTTTTAAGCTAGCAGACTCATCAACATCTTTTGCCTTCTTATTGGATTTCCCTGTTTTTTTGTGGGCTTGTTCTCCTTTTGTTTCTGCCTTCTGAGACTCAGATTTAGCTTTGTCTGAAGTGGAAATCGGGAAACCATCTTCATCTTCACTTTCCAAGACAAGCTTATTGTCACCTCTAACGACAACTGGAAGCTGAGAACTTTTGCTGACTTTCTCTTTCAAGTGCACTGATTGTTCCTTTTTCTTCGATTGCTTTGCTGGATTATCTCCATTTTCAGGCTGATTGTCGTCGGGTATTTCCTCGATCACGACTTCAAAAAAGGTAAGGAAACAAACAAATCATATATCATTTTCCATGTTGATTTCAATTGAAATATCTTAAAAACTATGAAGCAGTAGAATTTTACACAACATTTTCCTTGTATTTATCAGTTATCTTTCCTATTTTCATGCATCAGGAATGAGTGGGAGTAAGCAATAAGGTGGGTATACCGATAAAACCTATAATATTTTAGTTACCGTGAGAAATATATGATAAGAGCATATCTGCTATTCTATTATTATCTATTTATTTAAGAATCTGGCATGTAACACAACCAGATAGTTCTGGACCAAATTAACTGGAAAAAACATATTATTGGATAATATTAATGTTTCTATAAATAAATTAAAAAATCACATGAGCATTATATGTACGAGCATTTGATTGCTTCAAGAAAACACGAAGATAAAAGCAAAATACCTCCACTACTCCGAACTGGTGAAGATGTGTACATTTCCATATCGCTATCGTCAAAAAAGTGATCATCATATCCATTTTCACTATCAAATTCAGATGACTCCTCTGACCCAGTTCCCACGTCCTCTCCCAATGAATCACTTTTGCATTGTAGTAAGAGTTAACGAAGATAACGTGTGCATAACAAATTAACAATAATCACTATGTTTAATCAAAACTATGTGCAAAAAAAATTGAAATGTACTCTGCATAAAAATAAACCAACAAAAGCTAGTTATTCAAAAGGATACTATTCATAATCATCTCTCGTGTCGTCGTCATTTGGCACAAAATAACCAGAAAGATGGATGCTTCGGGAACCAATGACTGAGAATGCCACCAAGTCATCCTCATCAAACTTAAGATTCAAAGGGCACGTCTCAACCTTGTTTGGCAGCAAGGAACACAAAAAAATTGGATTTTTGCGTCCAGAAGAGCACTGAAGAATGCTTTTCTCCGTCAATGGACCAACGCCTAGAGTAGCCTGAAATTTTAGAGGACGAGAAGAAAATATTAGAGTGATTATTCATAACCATAAAATCATATTGAACTTGAAAAGATATCAACAACCAATTAACCAAACACCAGACCCCTTGAGTGCCATTGCAAGCAAATAAATGCATATTATAAAGGAATGCAACTGTTATATTAAAATCCAACAAAGAAAAGAAAGTACTAAACTATAACAAATCATTTCTATCAGCGGATGTATGCCAGATAAAGGCATAAGTCAATATCTAAAAACCAAGGCCCATTTTGGATTGGCTTATTTAATCCGTAAGTTATCACTAACGAAAATTGTATCTTCATAAGATTATTCATAACCATAAAATCATATTAGAGTGATTATTCATAACCATAAAATCATATTGAACTTGAAAATACATCAACAACCAATTAACTAAACTCCAGACCCCTCGAGTGCCATTGCAAGCAAATAAATGCATATTATAAAGGAAAGAAAGTACTAACCTATAACAAAGAAAAGAAAGTACTAAACTATAACAAATCATTTTTATCAGCGGATGTATGCCAGTTAAAGGCATAAGTCAATATCTAAAAACCAAGGACCATTTGGATTGGCTAATTTTTTAGCTTATTTAAAATAATTTAAGCAAATAAATAAGCTTTTATTTTAATTAGTAAGTTATCACCAACAAAGATTGTATCTTCATAAGCTATTTTTTAATAAACTAACTTGACAAGCGGGTGAACAATACATAAAAGCCTATTTATTTGCATAAGCTGTTTTGCATAAGCTCAAAAATAAGCCAATCCAAACGCACACGAATCATTTTTAACCCTGACGAATAGATAACACCAAGAAAAGGCGTGCAATTATTACAATCACAGCCCAAGTGCCAAGTAAACATAAAACCAATTCAACAGCAAGATCGCTCACAAAACAATACCAGAATGAAAGTGTTGAATTTATTGATAAAATCTTATGACTTCAAAATATATATACACACACACACACCAATAACTAATTCAACCGAGTTCAGACCCCTCAAATGCCATTTCAAGTATATGCATGTATAGGAATTAGGAATGCAAATATTACATCGAAGTCCAATAATGCATATACTTCAATTTATTATTTATGGATTAAAGTCTCTATAGCACCGACATTTCTGATTGAAGGTGTGTCCAGTGTCCTACACAAAGTGTCAAGTGTTTGTGTACTCTCAGGCGTCCGATTAAAGTCTATCTAACAAATAAACCTAGATTATACAATGAATAATTTTGAACCCTAATAAACAGTAAAAACAACAAGAAAATTCATCCAGATTCCACGAAAACAAAGCCGTTATAAGAAAAACTTGAAATTCAAACGCAAATTTATCACAAAAACTGTCAAGAAATTTGAAGAACAATAACCTGAGTGACGTGAAGCTTTCCTTCAACATCATCAGCACTATACGGAACCGGATTGCCAGGTTTCACTTCAATCCCTGATAAGTTCAAATACAAAACGGAGAAAAAATTATTCTCAAACGCGATTTTAAGTTGAAGAAACAGAAATAAGTGATTAAAGAAGTGCTTAAAATTTTCTGAGACTTACCCCAGAATCCCATTGTCGTCAATGTTGAAAAATGAAATTCAACTTCGTCAGGGTTTCTTTCAACCTTTCTTTAAACCCTAAATATGAGTCTGTCGTTTTGGGGTTACAACTGCCGTTTTAGTCATTTGTATGCTCCTAAGTTTTGAAGGTTCTTCGGCCCAATTTATAGTTGCTATTTGCACCGTTGATTATTTGAAACACTTCTTCAAATATTTCATTTTTTGGTAGATAATCATATTCATTTTTAGAAGTATACTTTTCATTGAATGGGACAATTGTTTGTCATACTTTACTTATGTCGCTGCAAAACTTTGAATTATTAAAATCCCTTCCCCTAAAAATTGGAAGATTAATACAAACAATATGTGTTAGAAAAATGGGGTACAAATAAACAACACCCCTCATGTCAATATTTTCAAGTATTGGTAAGAAATGATCTAAAACAAACAAAAGAAAATTTGAGATTTTTTTTTAAACTATCAGCCTTTCTCACGCGCCTTCCAAAATTTTAATTTTACCACGTTCATGTTATATGATATGAACTCCGTCAAAAATCTTACATATTACACTTGGTAGAAAGGTATTGAACATCGCATTATGCCAACAAAAATTGCACGACAGTTTTGAGGATGATATGAATGGTCAGCAGTAGTCATGATATCATGGCCCGCTTCCAAATGGTAAGCAAGAAAGAAAAGATAATAGATGTTTTGCAATAGAAAACGATAACTATAATTAAAGAGGACGTTTAAAATGACAAAAAAGTACATCAAACACACCATAAATTGTTCAAATGTTGCTTAAAATGACATCATCCATATTTTGGACATCTTAAGATTATGTATTTTGAACACTTGCCAGATTGGGTTGGATTAGATAATTTGAAACCTTCCATGTAGTGTTAAAACTTGTGCTTTTTAGGGTTTGACACGGTCCATATTATATAATATTAAACGTGTCTAGAACATAGAAAATTGAAAACACTACCATTATTTCATATTCTACAAAAACATCAACAATAACATGCACCATTTTTTTTAGATGGCTCGACATGTTTTTGCCCATCAATATCTCACCATTTTCGCTCTTAAATCGACTATACTCATTTCGTTACAAAGTATAAGGAAAAAAGAAATACATGTATGAAGTCTAAATTATAACCAGATACATATTTTTTTTCCATAAGTTCCTTCGATTTGAGTTAATCATATTAAAAATGTGTTGCACAATATACAATGGCTCCTCATCGAGATTAAAACATTGGTTTCTAGCATTGTAAAATAGAAATAAGAGTAAATTGCACTCACCTGCCCTAAAGTTTTATCAAATGACACTCACATCCCCTCTAGTTTGGAAAAAACATTCACCTCCCTTGATTTACATCAACCGACGGTGATTAAAGTTCTTAACTTCCTGCTTATTGTTTCTTTCAAAAAGACATCCTGCTACTTGCCTCTAACATAAACATTTAGACCCGAATTTCTTTTTTCTCACCATTACTTGGAATACTAAACATAGAATATCAATATGTTGTGTTTTAAATTTCATAGAATATCAATAAACTTGAACATTAAAATCTTAGAAAATAAAATTGCAACATGAGAATATAACAGAAGCAAAATATTTAAAATATGAAGATCAATACGAAATAAAAACATCAAAGCACCTAAATTTCTCTCATTGAGAGCTCTAAAGAGATCGAGGAAACAAATATAGAGGATACAAAAAAAATGGAGAAAACGGATAAATGATTGTGAGTATTGAACTTTTATGCAAGAGAATCCCTAAAGTTATGAATGAAGATGAAAAAGGAAAAGTAAAAGTAAAAATAAAAATTGATGTTAATGTCAAAGGGGGAAAGTGTTCTTGCTCATGGAATAATTAAGGAAGGTATGTGTTTATATCAAACTAGAGGGAATTTAAGTGTCTTTCAATAAAATTTTAAGGAAGATGAGCGCAATTTGTTCTAGAAATAACGAGCTTATTAATTATCATCGTAAATATAACTACGATATATGGGAAGTGCATTATAAAATAAGATGACAACTACACTCATTCAACAAAAGATGGATAAACAAATAATTTTTTTTTTTTTAGGGAATTGTCGTACCAAAAATTGTTCCTTGTCAATAAATCATCTTTTGATGAATTTTTTTTTTTTGGTCTTAGATGAAGTGGTAATCCACTGAAAATAAACTCACACGCAACTGTGAGGTCCCGGGTTCGAACCCGAGTCATGACGTCCGACCTTGCAATTTCGGTATTTGTCAATTGAACTAGGACCTCTAGACATCTTTTGATGAATATTATTAACCATTGAACTCGATCATTTGAGACACTCCAGACACTTTGCCATAAAATAAACGTCGAATCCACTCACAGACTCACAGTCAGTCACTCCTATTTCCAAAGTTCAACTTCTTTCTCTACTATTAGAAGAAGAAAAAAAAAACACTTCTTTCTCTAAAAAACAACTGTAGCAACATATTTTCATTGTCTTTTCCCTTCCTTCACTTAGGTTTATTTCATGTTTTATTTTTTTAACACTACCCTGATCCACTCCCCGTGCAAAAAATCCGGATCGTAAGTATAATCTTTTACTGAGTATTAACCTTTTCATAATGCAAAATTTATTCAATATTAATTGGCATCCAAGTTTGGAAATACGAGTAAAATCTTTAATTACAAAATTAAAGTCTCATAATAATAGCACACGTTATTTCCACTATAAATTAACCCTCCTACCCATGATTCAAACTCATTCATACTCCTTTTTGCAGTAAACGTACCAGTACGAAGTACACAATGAAGATGAAGATTGTTGCTATTGTTGTTGTCCTCTTAGCCGCCATAAGCGCCGTTATGGCACGTGATCACCACCATCATCATCGCCATGTTCGTGGCCCTGCCCCAGCTCCAGGACCAAGTAGTGAGGCTGCCTCTCTTGGTTCAATCCTTGGTGTCTCTCTCTTCTCCTTTGTTGCCTACTATTTGTGCAATCATGCATAATTCACATGTGTTTATGTTTGGGAAGAGATAAGGTTGTAGCACCATTGCACCAAGAAGTTCTGTACTCCCTTCTATAATGCGGGTTTTTCTTTCTAGTTATACATTATGTGGTTTGGACAAGAATTTGTATTCAAATTTTTGAAACCAATATCCAAGGTCATTGTCGAGTGGTAAAACCTCCCGGACATAGTTTCATTATGGTTGAACCGAATATAAATAAATAAATAAAATGAGTTCAATTTCAATCAACGGCTTGATCAATTTTTGATTCAAATTGTTAAATTAATTATTGTTCAGTTGGTTTTTAGTCAATGCAGTTGCCAATATAAGATAATCGATTGAGATAAAACTTGTGCCTAATGGTTATTAAGCATTAATTGATCTATGTATCGGAGGTCTCTCACAAATTCATTTTAATGATACAATCTTCAAATTTCCAAATGTTATTATCGATAATATTTGGAAAATAAAGAATATGGTCTTGCTAACGAATGTCTTAAGAACACTCTTTAAAGATACTCAATCAGAAAACTATTCAATGAAAAAACTTAATATTTCAATTTTCAATGTATCAAGTGCACAAATTTTTATAAAAACTTATTATTAAAAGTTCTTAAAGAGTGCCCTTAAGACACTCATTAACATTTCCCTAAAAAATAACATGTTTTTCCTTTAAGATTTCCTGCTATAATTGTCATTGACGTGTGCATTAACCGTGCACATTACACTTGTGCATTAAAACAATTTTAAACACATTAGTCTTATGTAGGGGTGGAATTGCCCGGGTTAAACCAGACTTTGTTTAAAGATGGTTATAGTCATGGAACGTGACATCCATATTGCACTTCAACCACGTCTCGCTTGGTTTTTTTCAAACTGAGTTGTTACCTTGCACTCACCTTAAAAATATACATATATTTTTAAAAGGTTAATAAGCCAAACCTTGAAACAAACTCGCCTTAAAATATACTTTATTTTTTATATCAAATAAATTAATGGCTAGAGTTCACCTTTTAAAATGAACAAGTGAGGTGTTTGTGGTTCGAACTCTGACCCCTGCATATAACGGTACATTATCCATACCAACTAAGACATGTTCACGAATACAATATACTCTCTTATCTAAAACAATATAATCACAAAAACAAACATTGATTGTATTATTATCCTTTTATAAAACAATATTAACTTGTTGAGCTAGCAAAAATCATGTTACTAAGTTAGATTTTTTTTTTGCCACGCTAACAAGTATCTTAAATACATTAGTTAAGAAAACTAAAATCACTATTTTTTATTGGAAATAATATTTTTAACCTTAATTCTTAAAAAAAATATTTTTTACCTTAAAAAAAGTTAAATACATATTACTACAATAGTTCCCTTTTTTTTTTTTTTTATAAAACAAATATT
>Ga0099826_10001482_pt1 | contig 14141 bp, 7 predicted proteins | sample Mtrugardesep15_FD_76830 | JGI IMG/M metagenome (GOLD analysis project Ga0099826, IMG submission 76830) | Root nodule microbial communities of legume samples collected from California, USA - M. trunc garden sep15 | ecosystem: Host-associated > Plants > Roots > Nodule | place: USA: California... | reverse complement strand
TTAATGATATGATAAGACGAGAGATAAATATAAAATGAGGTACCAAATGAATATTTGAATATTTGAGATGTTGAAAAATGTTATCGTATATTTTTAAGAATGCTTCACCTAAAAATTCCCTATTAAATTCAAGGCCGATTCAAGGGTAACACCGTTAAAACCCTCATTTTAGGTCTATTAGAAAAAAATTATTTTTCATTAAATTTTATAAATGAAAGTCTTCATGTGAAGACAAAAATATCATATATAATAAAATTTGTTTTAGATCTCACTTATATTTGAAGATTATTAAACCAGATCTAAATTGATAAAATTTTAGAAGATCATTATCATACTACGTATATTACTTGTTTGGTCAAGACTTTGGTCACCACAACAAGAAAAGTTTAGTATGGCAAGACTTTTTTTTTCAAAGGAAAGAAAAGTAGTTTTACATATGAGGGTCTATATTTTAACACTCTTAAGTTTTTGATACCATATTCAACATTTTATTCATCTTTATTTTTTTTCTTATCATACCATTATAGATGTTTTTGAGACTAATATTTTATTTTTTTCTTTAAAAGAAAAATAGAGTTATTAGGAAAGAGCAGAAAAATATAAAAATTTGGATGTCTCAAAGAATAATCAATCGCCTTTATGATGTACAATACTTACACTTTGTAGTATTGTTACAATGCGCCCCACCTTGTAGTCCCAAATGCAAGACAAAGACAACACAAGATATATTTGACACAAGTTTGAGCATGTCGTATAGGAAAGATATGCTCACATGTGACACGAAACAAAAAAATAGATAGTAGTACTGTACTAAGAATTTGGAAAATTAATTGTTTGATTTGAGGTTTTTTATTTACATAACTTTATTTTTGTCCAAGTGTCGTTCGATAAGCAATTAAAGTTGCCATTTACCGCTAGAACAAGTGTTGTATGCGAATATAGCATTTCCAAATTATTATTTATCGACTTTATATTTGTATTTTGTTTGATAGACAGAAGAAATGATAAATAACTATTAGAACTCACATAAATATGTAGAGAGGTTGGATTTGAATCGCAACTTCAGTGTAGTGTCTGACCTTGTAATTTTGACATTTTTATCAGCTGAGTTAGAACTTGTGCACTATCAACTTTGTATTTATTGCAACAAGATCACACAATTAGTTCTCTAAAAGAAAAGACCACACAATTAGTTCTCTAAAAGAAAAGACCACACAATTAGTTAATAAGAGTAAATTACTAAAACTACCACTCTTTTTTATATTATATATTTTTTTATAATAAAAGACAAATGAATCAATAAAAAATGATGTATTTAGCCTGAACTAAAGAGAGTATTTTATGTTTTTTCATTTTTAATTTTTTTTTAATCCATATGAAATGACTAAATGCCATATTTACAATCGAATGGAGAAAATGGTGATTTTAGGTTGATAATTGTACACGATGCTCCTTCAAAAAAATCGTACACGATGTTTTGCTACAAACTTTTTTTTCAAGCAAAAACATCAAATGTTAATCACTTCGATCTCAATTTTAAATGAATCAATTTTACAAATGTCTTCATCAACCCATGTTTGTTCTTGGCTACTTCAATCTATGCCATAGGCACAACATGCTACTTTTATGTTTGCTAGTGAGTTAGAAGTTCCACTTTAGATATAAAAAAATAGGCGTTGAACTACATATAAATGAGAAAATTCATAATATATATATATATATATATATATATATATGTCTATTGTTTTAAAGAAAACATATGTGTCCAATTCACTTGAATGATTGCCTAATTTAATGCGATAACTCACTCAGATGTTTTAAGGCTCTCGTATGAGTCCCAACACTTAGTATTGTTTTGTTTTACTAAGTACTGAAAAAAAACATAATTAATGCAGGAGGAGCAAGTGGTATAGGGTTGGAGACAACAAGAGTGTTGGCTCTTAGGAAGGTCCATGTTATCGTTGCTGCAAGAAACATTGAATCTGCAGAGAAAGCCAAACAACAAATAACAAAGGAGAACAAATCTGCACGAGTGGACATAATGAAACTTGACCTATGCTCAACAAAGTCTGTCCGATCATTCGTGGACAACTTCATTGCTCTTGATCTTCCTCTCAACATTTTAATGTTTGTTTCTATAACTTTTTTTTTTTCGTAAACAACTATTTTATTTATTTCAAACCATGAATTTATCTATCTAAGATGAGTATAAAATAAAATATATAACCTCAACTATTAATGAGAAAATCAATAGTATTCGCATGAGCATAATTCAATGGTATAGAAAAAATGCATTTTAATATGTCGAAGTTCAAACAAAGAATTCCCCACTTATTCAAATGAATTTCTAAATACTAGGCAACTTTACAAAAATAAATAAATCAATAGTTGATATTTCAATTTCAAAAACACCCTCAATTTCAATTTCCCTAAAAATAAAAAAATCAATTTCAAACACACCCTTAAATTTGTGCGCATGTAAATGTAATATCATATCAGTTTTTTTTTTTTTTGACAAAATGTAATATCATATCAGTTATTGATTTATTCATCAATTATACATTAACCACATCTAACTGAATATATTTCAATGTTTTGGTACGTTACATTTGAATTGGACATTACAGTTTTGGATTGAAATATTGGCTTTGAATGTCAGAAACAATGCTGGAATAATGTTCTGCCCCTTCAAGCTCTCAGAGGAGGGAATTGAGATGCAATTTGCAACAAACCATCTTGGTAATATCTCATTTATCATTCACGACATTATTGTGTTAAAAAATGTTCTATGGACATGGACACCCATTTTTTTTACATTTACGTCATCTAGTTAATGACATGTAAAAATATGTTTAATTCAGTTGAATAGATGGTTAATTCAATTCACGTTGAAAATTGTGGTTCATTAAACTACTTCAATTAACCGCAATTTTGATAGTGAATTGAACTAACTACATATTCACCTGAATTAACCACGTTTTTAAATGTGATTAACCAGGTGTTGTGCTGGTGTATAAAGTGGATGTCCATGGACCGTCTTGTATAGTAAGTTTAGTTTTGTAACCTATTACTTAATTGTTACCTCTATCTAATCTATTTTTAAATTCATAGGCCATTTCCTCTTGACAAATCTTCTTCTTGACAAAATGAAACAAACTGCAAAAGCAACTGGAATAGAGGGAAGGATCGTAAATCTATCATCAATTGCTCATAGATACACTTACTGCAGAAAGGGGATTAGATTTGAGAAGATCAATGATAAAAAAGGGTATTTTTGCTTTGATTCTAATTGACTAAAGTTAATTTCTTGCTTCATATGGTTGTGAAGAACACTGCAATTTATTAAATTTTTGTGTTGCTAATTGCTATAACCTTTTTAGTTATTCTAGCAAGAAGGCCTATGGACAGTCCAAGTTAGCCAACATATTACATGCAAATGAACTCTCTCGTCGCCTGCAGGTAACCCAACTAGTGCTTCTTTGACCTTATATTATTTATAGCATAAGTATATAAATGAGAGATAGGGATATCATAATCACAACTTGTGATTATTATTAGTTTTTTATTTTACGAAATTATTAGCAAATTTGGGAAAAGAAGGACCCTCTAGTGATAATACCAATCATATCCTAATTAGTGGACTAGAGTTATGGAGCATGTATATTAATTTGGATTTTGGTGTGTCATATTTGTCAACAGGAAGAGGGAGTGAACATCACAGCCAACTCTGTCCACCCAGGAGTGATAATGACTCCTCTTATGAGATACTCTTCTTACACAATGCGTATGTTAATTCTCCTTAACCACAAAAGACAAATATAACATTGCTATTATTAGTTACCTTTTGTCTAAGTAATGTGGCTCCAAATGATTCCATCCACAATGATATATACTTTGTGTTAAGTAATGTGGCTCCAAATGTAAGTTAAATCTAATCCAATTGCATTGGATTAAATTAGATTTTGTGTGTTTATTAGTCAATGAAAATTTGTGGTCTGACAAAATTAAGATTTTTTTTTCTTCACCGTCTAAAATGCTCACTGATATCTGCTTTTTAAATAACAAATGCTAGTGTAGTTAGTGGTATCTTGTTGTGGATGGAATCAAATCCTCTCCCTCTTGATCACTTTACTCTTTAACTCACACACACTAGTCACCAACTTAACCTTATATATCATACATGTTTACTATTTTTTTTTTTTCCTAATGCTCACTAAAATATTTATCTTGACACAGAGATGCTACTTTTTATAATAAATAAACATAAGTTATATGATAATTGTATATATGTTTTTCTTAAAGAGATAATTTATTGATGTATTAAAAATATATAAATAGGATTGCTAAATGAATTCATAAAAAAAGTTATGTATGTATTCGTGTATGTATTGAACTAGTTTGATTTGTTTATAAAATTGGAATTGACTTCAATTTAATCCATTAATCCTCAATGTTTTTAGTTTATAATCTACATTTGAATTTATATTGGATAAGATTGATTTATATACTCCATTGTTTATGCAGACTTCTTGAAGATCTTCAGCTTTTACATTTGGAAGAACGTCCCACAGGCATTTTATCTAACTTAATCCTTTTAGGATTCCTACACTGATGCTAAGTGTCACATTTGATAGGGGGTCCAAAAACCCATTTGATTGGTCCTTTTTTGGGTGCTTTTATTTTGCAGGGAGCTGCCACGACATGTTATGTTGCACTCCACCCAAACGTGAAAGGTGTAACAGGGAAGTACTTTGTGGATTGCAATGAATTCAAGCCAAGTGCATATGCAAAGAATAAACAGTTAGCAAAGAAACTTTGGGATTTCAGCAACAAATTGATCAATTCAATTTCAAAAGCTTGATTGGCCACACTTGCTGTTTGGTTCACCACTTTATCATACCTTATTATTGTATGTCATACTGTGTTATATATTATGCTGCCCGTTTACTTACGGTTAAAGTCATTGTTCTATGAGGATGTTTCCAAACACGTGTGTTATTGTGATGTGGAATTTCTGATCATATTTATTTTACTATTAGTATAGCATTTCTTTTATAAAACTTAGGAATTGATTTAAGGCTAGACTAATTCGAGGACCAATCTCACTATTAAGGGGTCTAATTAAAGTCAACAACTTGAAAATTCAAACTAAGATTCAGATAGAAGAACACTCGTAAGTCTACAGTCAATGTTTACCAACTCAACCCCAGAGGTTTATGTTAGTATACAAACGAGAATGGCAGCAATGGAATAGTTCAACGTGAAAAGAACACATAAAAGAGGGATTTCAACAATGAGAACTTCGAAAACTACTTTATAATTTTGTAATCTATTTACAATACTACATAAATTTCATTGATTGGATTTACAAAGGCCAATGATACCATGTTGACATAATCAACGAGTTTAGCGAAAATTAGAATGTTTCATTAATTCTACAACAAAATTCCAGTGAATTGGATTCAGAGGCTCACTAAGACTAACACATGTAGCAACGAGATGGAAGACATATTGTTTTGATAAAAAGTGTGTTAGACACACACTAACAAGATTATGATACATGCGAGTTATGTTCAATCACTTTCATTTTCTCTGTGTCAAAAGAATTCGAAGTCTCAAGAGTTAGATCATGCTCCCACAAACAATCCCACAGCTCTCACAACGCAAGTAGAAGCTGCTACAATCAACGCAGCAAAGATTGGTGGAACAATTAGATCAAGCTTAGACTTCACAAACAAATGAGAAGGAAAACAAAGAATCTCTCCAGGAACATCCAATGGCATTCTAATGAACCCATCATTTCTACACTTCTGAGAGAACGAAGAGGAAGGTGATATGGCTGAAACAAACGTCACCTGCGGCGCGATTGACGCTACTGCCACCGTTAAGGTTAATAGCGCTATCCAAGTGGTTGCATAGGTAAGTATCGGCCATGGTGTTGTGAAGTGTAAACGGAAGAAGTTAGAGAGCCATAAAGACATCGTGAGGAGATGAATAAAATGTTTAGTTGTTGGTGTTTTTTGTGGTGTACTTATGTTTTAAAAACTGGTCTGAAATAGGTGCGAAACTACCTAATCTAACTACTTTTGAGTTTTTGAGGGTGTTGGTGATTTTGGTATGGAAAATTGGATACAAAAAGGACCAATGGATATTTAAGTGGAGCACGACTTTGATAGCCATATTGATGGCTTTGTTGACCAAGTTTTGTGGTGTGGAATTTTGGGCGTGATTTATGGGTGGGTTTGGTTTGGTTAGTTGTTGTTAATTTAGACTCAAGAGTAAGAGCTACTCCTCACCCTTAATTAAAAATTTTAAATATCCTACGTGCATACATGTTAAATGCCAATTGACGGAATGATTGTATATAAAAATAAATTGGGTATCAACGACTTGCAACTAAAGAGATTTGTGTCTCAAATTGGATAGAATCATACAACAGAATCATACAATCTTTTCTTAATATTTAAAGAATTTGTTCAAACTCAATACCTCTCGTTAAATAAAAAAATGTTTAAATTGACTCATCCAAAAGATGATCTTAAACAACAGAATATAGTGGTTATTTTGACACTAAGGTTCATAAACTTATAATTTTAAATGTTTGTAAGAACTGAGTCTTATAAATTAGGATAATTCTTTAGTAACATCAGCATGTAGTTTTGATGGATAGAATACCCTTAAGGCAAAATAAGTAAATATTAAAAATTACATTATATTTAATAATTAATGGTTAAATACTACAACTAAGAAAATTTAGAAAATTTAGAGTAACCAAATGTTAACCTATATCTCATTCTTTTCGGTTTTAACTATTAACAAAAAGTCAAATAAGTCAAATGTAACTAATTTATTTTTTTAAGAAGGCAAACTAATCTATCGAAGTTGATATCGAGATAATTAAATTTGAGACTTTGATATGAATACATAGATTCCAAAACAATATCATCAAACCAACTCAAATGGATTGTAATTAGTCTAAAATTAGATCAAATACATTCAAATTTTTACTTATATTTAAGAACGAAGATAGTACAAAAATTGTGACAATTTTGACACCTCATTCAACGTAAAATGCGACCATAAGATAAAGACGTACATGAAATTTCATGTGTTCATTTGAGGCAAGAAGGCAGAGATGCATATAAAAATCTAACATGTTTGAATTTGTAGCAACATTGAAATTCATTAACTAGTGAAGGATGATGGTGTTTTCCCCACCTTGAAAGTCAACCATAGAAAACTACATAACGACAAGCATAGGAAAACCAACATGATCACGACGAATGTATGGAACGAGATGTGAGGTGCCAAAAAGAACACCATAGCAATCGTAGCACTTTGCCATATCTTCAACTGTGCAAAAGCCCCTTCCTACACCACAAAGTAACATAAACTTCACATAAAAGATGGCTCAATGCATATTTGAAATTATCGTGAGTTTGACGAAATCACTTATTTCGAAGTTTTTAAAGTGTAGTTTTTGCCGAAATCATAATGTCTCTATGTAAGTCGATGTTAATTGGACATGATTTGAGTTTTAGAAAGTAATAATAGCATTTGTATACCGTGTCATGCTTAAATAGCATTGCAAGCAAAACACTAAGTTGGGTTGCAAAAATTCCATCGCCAATGCCCAATAGAGCAGCCATAAAGATTATATATGAAGTACCAGGCAATCCTTTAGGTATGCTGCATTAGGAGTGGCAATGAATACTATATGTGAAATGAAATTATACAAAGGAAAAAAAATGATATGATATCCATAAACTTAAACCAAACATTACAAAAGGAATATTACTGACCTGAAATCTAGCAGAAGTAAGATTAGTACAATCGCCTGAACAAAAGCACCGACAGAAACTATCGACGTTATAGATTTGAGACCAGACGTGAGACGACCAGCAGTCAGAGAACACTGGCATATTTTAGGAATTAAGAGTTTAAATTTGATACATTGTCATTATTTTATTTTATTTTTGAAGAAAAACATTGTCGTTATTAAAAGTTTCATACTGCCCAAAAAAGATAATCAATCGTACACGTGACTTTAGAAATGATTATGATTAATGTCAACAAATTTTTTAAAAGAGAAGCATGAAGCAATCAAGTAAGATTTGAACTGCCACAAACTGTAAGGTTTTGCAATTCTGCATTTCCATACTTACTATTCCATCAAAAGCTCCATATGCGGCCATTACAATACCAACACCAGAAACTCCAATTGCAGGAGTTACAACATACTTGGTAAATTCCGCCCTATAAAAAAGTTATGATGAACTGACACATACATCATACACAAGATTGACACGTAAACGATAACAATAATTTGAAGAAGAAAAAAAAAGTAACTGAATGTAACCACGTACGTAGTGTACGATACTAGACACACATTCAATATGAAATGTTGATGGTACATAGCTGAATAGTACAAACTAGACAAAAATAATGGACACCAGCAAAACTCAGAGAACCATTATTACTATTAATAATAGATTGTTAAGACAAATGCTTTTATGGTTCATAAGAAATTACCATACAAATGCTGCTTGTAGACCTGAATATGCAATAAGAGGTATGATCAACAACATATTTGCATCAGAGAATGAACTCTTGAGTGATCTACATAGAGACTTCAGGGATGATGATTCACTTGCATCAATATCAGTACCTAAATTTTTGTATTCTCTTGTTTTATTGCTACTCGTTTTACGAAGAAAGCACATTAGTATTGCACCAAATGTCATAACAGAAAGGAATACAACAAACAATAAGGTTGTGCCTTTGATGCTTCCTGTCTGTATGATAAAAACCAACAATTCTTAATTTCTAACAAGATCGGATTAAGAAAAAGATGATTATAAGAATATTTGCAAAATGTGAAGATTAACCACCACATACTTGGTTATTTCTGAGTATAGCAAACGTAATAAGATTTCCAATAACCTACAAAACATGTATTAGAAAGAAAAGAAAATCAATTTTTTGACTTCTAAAATAAACAGTTTCATTCAAAGAAACAAAAAACAATGTCTTTAGTGAAAATATAATTTGATGACCTGATGGAGTGCAAATAGAGCCCAGAATTCTCCATTGAAGTTGCCAATTATTGCGCCTTCGTGGAGATTGTTATCGGTGGCATAACTGCGAGCTGTGGAAGTTAAATATGTTCCCTGACAGATCAAACTAAGATAAATTAAGATATGGGAGACTAATGACAATTTAAAGGAACTAAGGAACATTAACATGTTACATGTATGTACCTGTCCAACCCATAATATAGAAGCACAAAACCCGAGATACAAAGAGGCCGGGACCATTGTATACCTGCATGAAGGTAAAGGATCAATGTGCATAATAAGTTAGTGTTAATTAGAGACATTAAAATCATTGACGTAAAACATAAATTATGCTTATGCATAAAAACTTAACTATGAAAGGGTATGAACATGATGGTCAACCTTCAAACTAAAAAGTTTGAGGTTGATTTTGTGGTCCCTATAGTTGCTACTGACTTGGGATATGGTTTCTCTTAGGGGTCAATACCAATACCATCTATGTTGCACATATAATTCAACAGAATTAATCAAACTGTGTAATAAGGAGCATATGTTGCACCAGAATATATTCAACTAATTATCTTATGTTATAACTCACATGGGTCTGTACAGTGGTGTAGGCTTTTGAGATATTGACGTGTACTTCTCCCAGATTAATTGATCATTGGATTAGATACCAAGTTTGTTATTTAAAATCTTATGTTACTCTTCTAGAAATGCTTTCACGGTTTCCACCATATTTTTTTATAAGCAAATTTATTCAAAAGAGTATAAGGGATATTCAAAACCTATTACAATGAAACAAAGTAATGCACTTTAAAGACAAGAGAGTGAATTAGTCCACGACAACAAAAAGACAAAGGTTTTGTTTGTATCGATCCTTCCTACAAATGAACCAAGACCGAAACATGTTTAACATGGTTCACCACCTCCTAAATGTTTCGCCATACCACTTTTCCATTTTGCGTTCCAATCAAATACACTAAATCTTTATGAGTCAAATTAAGTGAGAGACTGAATTTAATAAAGGGTCTTGTTAACTAGTGCCCCAGGGGCACTAGTTAAGGAAACAAAAAAAGAAATATTTGCACGAAAGCATCATTTTTTACACTTTTTAAAATTTGATTACACAAGTTTCAAAATATTTATATTATATTTGGTTTTCTTAACTAGTATTTTAGGGGCACTGGTTAACATTTTCCTTTAATAAATGAGATGCAACAATTGAAAAATATTAAGAGAATTCATTCCCATCAACATTGTCGATGGATATCATTTACCAAACCTCTTCTCTATATCTCCACTTTGTTAGAATCCTTTCTTCTAATAAATGATGTTTACGTTCTATTAAATATCCAAAATAACCCCATGGAAAAAATCCAAAATTTTCCATATGGTATTGAGAAACATATAATACAATCTTCTTTCTTATACCAAGGCCACAATTAAAAAGCCATTATTAAGATTAACCAACAATGAATTGGTCCAAGTGGTCACATGTTTATTTCATGGATCATGCATATGGAGAAAATTCGGTTGGGAGAGGAGAATCCTTTCTGACGGATATTAGTCATCAATAAATGACGGTGAAAACTTTGTACCGCTATCACGGTAAAAAAAAAAAAGCCATGATTATAAACAAATGAATATAAATAGCAAGATAGGTTGCACTGGATGTTTGGATGCAGTTCTTACCAACTAGCCGTCAAATTTGCAGCAACGTAGAACCAATAACCAGATGTTCCAATAATCAAAGCATTCTTGGATCCGAGAATCCGCACCACCAAAGAAGCAAACACAGAGAAAAATGTGAAAGATAAATACGATATTCCTAGTGAAGTTGTACCCAGGTTCTCCTCCTAAAAAAAAATGAATAACTCAAAAACCATCACAATCAAATTTACGAAGGATAAACTTAAGAGTAAAATTCCATTCCTCATAAACCAAAAAAAAAAAAAAGACTAACAGTGTTAAGAGTGCTTTGTAAATTTTGAGAAGCTCCATAAGCTAGAAATACCAATAGAAACGCTAAGCTCAAAATATGAACATCTCTTGTGTGATTCTTAGGTAGTTGAAGTTCAAGCTGTGATTCTTTATTGCTAGGAATAGCTACACACTTTGTTGTTTCCATTTATTATCTATCTATAAACTCAATATAACATAGGAGAGTGACATGGTTACTATTTTTTTGCTTACGTGACAGGTAATGAACAATTGTGTTTTGTGTATCATGAAGTTGAACAAAATTTTTGCAGTTATGCTTGCAATTAGGCACCTTCTAAAGAGGCATACCACTATAATTTTAATGTGAATTTTTGTAATAGATAAATGTGTCCTTTTGTCGTGTCTAACGATTAAAATTAATCGATTGGGTAAATTTTTGTTCTCTAAAAACTTTTGGATAAACAATTTGGTGTCCCGTGAGCTCGTTATTGAGCTACAATGGCATTTAATGTGAGAAGTATTGTATCATTTTATTTAGAGTTTAATTGTGGTGGGTTGACGGTCCAAAACAATTTTGCACACACGATCGATCAAAACATTTTAAATTGACACGTCAATTAAAAATAGAGCAATAATTTAATTTACGTGACAATTTATAATGTTTTGATTGGTTGTGTGTGCAAAATTGTTTTAGACAGTCAACCCACCACCATTAAACTATTTTATTTATACTAAGAGTTTAATAGGTGATGCATTGTTTTGTTGGTGTAAAATAATATTACACTCACACCCAATGAAAAGTCGTGATATTGTCGCACTAACTCATTTTATAACTGCAATATAACTTTAAGAGTTTAGGACTAACCAATGTAAAATTATTTTGCGCATGTATCTAATGACGTGTTGAAATGTTAATTAATGAATATAACAATTTATGTATTTTTATATTCATTAATGATGTGGCAATACATCACTTAATGGATGTGTATATATAGTTAATTCTAAATATAATTGCATTTCATAAAACCTTTTGTAAAAAAAAATGTATAAAAACTATTTTACGACGCTGCTCATCTCATTTCCTTTGTAATAATGTGTTCCATATCATCGAAATATCAATAAACAAGTGGATACGGTTAAATATAAGGACATGGATTGGGGACATCTATGATGCGAGTTGGTTTGTCTCCTCATAAACTCAATAAATGTCATTAAAAAAAGAGGAAGCTAATTGCCAATCATTTTTGGAAATCATCTCAATTGAAATTCTTTCAAATTTTCACTTGATGGTCAGCGACAAAAGTGAACAGCAGTGGAATTAATTTCGAACAGCATGTTATTTACTAGACAATGACATATACTGTTACGAAACATTACGTTGGAGAGATGAAACGAAATAGTATAAGTATCACATTTTTTCTATTGCAGTGCAGGAACAAATATAATTTTCAAACAATTAGACAATATCAAACAAATATAATTATTTTAAAATAATAACTTTAATGCATAAATCCACGTAATAGGTTGCATTTTAATGTTTTTTAATTTCCTGTTTAACTAGAATTAGAATTCAGATATTGCTCTTCATATTTTGTTCTCTTATGAACAAAATGTATATATCGGGAGAAAAAACACTAGCAACCAACAAACGTTAATGACTAAACATAACTACAATTACAATTACTGTTTGTTAGTGCTATAGCATTTTTGCTGCGAGAACACAATACTAATAACTTGCCAATATACGATCATTACTTCCTTTACATTATAGGTTGATGATACAACATTTAAACAAGACTTTTCCCCAATACACTAAAAAATCTCACTCCCATATGCACTGCAACTATTAAGTTAACATCTTACTGATTGATCTAAAATCTGGGAATATTTGATATAATTTACAATGTACATGGAGGTAATCCAAGCAATTAGATTTATAAGGATACTTCAAATATACTAAATCATCTTCTGGATCGCAATCTCTTTGGCAGAAGTTGCTAGTCGGCAGAATACTTTGAGAGTATGCCCTAATTTCTCCTGAGAAAACAAGCAAACATGATGTAAGATCGTGAAAATACATTCCTTTAATGACAGGAATTTCAGCAACAAAAATATATCTACCAGAATATTAAGTAGGATTACTCAATAGTTACTATGAGGCTCATACCTCACTCAGCAATTCAAGTCTTTCAAGGGTTGGAACTAACTGTCCACATAACAAAGCCAAGTCCTGTTGTGGATCACACTTTGCACCATATGTAATTGTTTTCGTGGTCATGGTAGATTCAAATGCGTCAGAGCTGCCATAAGATACAAAAATTAGCCTAAAGAGAGAGATACGACAAAATCTAATTGTTTACATTACAATATAGGGTTCAATTAGCCATAAAAGAACACAATATTTTATATGGATTTTTAGCTTCATTTACAACACCGTTCTTCTTATCTCCTGAAACTTAATGCCTTACCAATCCTGAAGGTGGACGAGGATGATATTTAGCACATGTTCCGAGAGCGGGAGCAATAAAACAATTAGCTGATCCGTACAAGAAACAACTCGACACATCTCTACCATTGCTATGTATCTCCTGTAAAACATATTTTAAAAATCAGAGTGGATCTTATGGAAAGGGAAGGTGTCATGAATTCAGGGAACACCATAATACGATTAGTAGCATATATACGAAGCAGATGGTCATTTGGCTCTAAAATTGAAGCCTTCAAACAAATGAAATCACCATTAAGTTTATAATTAGCTAAGACCCTGAGATAGACGAACTGACAACCGAATTTTAGCATTTAATCCATTCTAAAACTGAGCAATTAATTTTCGATGAAGTGGGAGCTGAGAACTTCACAAAATTGCAAATGTAATTGTTGCAAGTTTTTCTTGAGAACGGACATTCTGAAGAATATAGTAGCTAGACCCCATTATTTGAATCAGAAGTTTATGTCAAGAGCCCTTTGAGCATACATTGTAGATATACTCTGACCCATTAAGTTATCTAGAAAATGACAGCAGAATCAAATTTCTAACCACATGAGTTTCAATGCTCAGCTACTACATCAGAATGTTAGAAGGTGAAATCACCATTGATGAACCTTGTTGAAGGTTGTAACAGAATTCTGTTAGAGAGAGAG
>Ga0099826_10001481_pt1 | contig 14143 bp, 9 predicted proteins | sample Mtrugardesep15_FD_76830 | JGI IMG/M metagenome (GOLD analysis project Ga0099826, IMG submission 76830) | Root nodule microbial communities of legume samples collected from California, USA - M. trunc garden sep15 | ecosystem: Host-associated > Plants > Roots > Nodule | place: USA: California... | reverse complement strand
GTCAATGAAGCGTTCTCGAGTTGTGGTGGCTGGATGTGCTTGTTGTCCATTTGCTATATGTTTTTCTGATGTGTTCATGCTGTCTGTGTTGTTTGCAGCGGTTGCTGCTGCATTTTGTTCCTCCCCGGTGCAACAACGGTTTGGCTTCTTCGTGTGTCTCTGGAGCTATGGGATTGAAATCCGGTGTCTTTTAGTAGATTTCAGCGTCATAACTTCGACTGTTGGTTGGACTTTCGTTCTTGGTCGGGGTTTTCGCTGTATTTGCTTTGGTTGTTTCACGGTGTTTTTTTTGCGGATGTTACGCCTACAAGCAACATCTTTGTATTTTTTTCTCCGCCTCTAAGCGTCTTGCTAGAGTTTTGGTTTCAATAATATTTATCGATTCAAAAAATAAAATGTTTAAATGAATGGAATTGTTTCATATATCTCAAAACAATACTGTGAGCAAGGGCGATTTTACCACCCGGCGAGCCTGGGCACATGTCCGGGCTCAACCCATACTTTCGTTGTATCACTACAAGAAATTTAACTTGTAGTGACAGCCGAAATCCGTCACTATAGGGTTAATTTTCGTAGCTAAATCCGTCTGTCATTGCCAAATGGTTGTCGCTACATGTTTTCCACCTTTACCTACTGACAAAACCATTAAGGACGTCTATCTACGGTTGCGGCTGTCACTAAAACTTATCATTGTTTTAATATTTTCTATTCTACTATAAATTCTAAAAAATGAATAATTCATCAAATTACCACTAAAATTAGTTTAATCAATATAATAAAATATTATAATCAATATCATTGGAATTTAAAATTGATTACTATAATCAATTTTTAGAATAAATTCTTGAAGTGCCTTAACTAGAACAATTCTCCCTAACTATGAACTATTATACCATTCACCCAAACCAATACTCAATATTCACAAAAATCAAAATCTTTATATAGACCACTATTCATTTAATTTATGGTAACAACATTTGAATCACTATTCGTAATAGCTTATTAGACAAAATGACATACTATCAAGTTACAACTTACAATCACTTCATACCTAAAAAAACTTACAATCACTTTCACAACAAGTTCACACAAATTCTACTTTTATTGACAAAATGACGAACCTCTTTTATACTAGTAATATTGTTGCCTATATGGGGAAGAGGAACTTCTAATATATGTTATTTTAATATACTTTTCAGATATTTGGAGACAAAAATCCATTATTAAGTTACAAATGTTCAGAAACGTTGTGCAAGTTTGATTCTTGAAATACTTTGATATAATTTGATTATGTGAAACAATGATAGTTAGTGTTTATTTTGTGTCTAGTTTAATGATATTAATGAATGATTTTGTAACTTTGAATTTATTTAGTGTTCGATATGAAATTTGGTTCAATGATATTTTATAATAGTTGTTGTGAATGAAATTTTAGATTAATTTATGAAAGGCTTAAATGCACTTTTCACCTCCTATGTTTCAAAAAGTTACGATTTTGACCCTCTTTAAAAAAAATAGATATTTTGACCCCCTAACTTTTGGCCCTATTTTGATTAGCTGATTTTATGCCAATTTCTCAGTCTCTGATGATGTAAACTGACATGGGGATAGAATGATGCTGATAAGTGGAGTCCAAACTTGCATGGTGTCCAAACTGACATGATAAGTGGAGTCCAAACCGATAAGTGGGTCCTTCTTTAGGGGGGCCAAAAGTTACACCATGTCAGTTTGGACTCCACTTATCAGCATCCTTCTATCCCCATGTCAGTTTACACCATCAGAGACTGAGAAATTGTCATAATCTCCATCAAAACCAGCTAATCAAAAGAGGGCCAAAAGTTAGGGGTCAAAATATTCATTTTTTTAAAGGGGGCCAAAATCACAACTTTTTGAAACATAGGGGGTGAAAAGTGCATTTAAGCCCTTATGAAACTATGTTTTATAATCATGCATAATATGGAAGAAACTAAAAAAAAAGTTTGAATTTATATGGGTTGAACTAATTTATTTATTTATTTATTTTATAAAGTTTGAGCCATTTTTAAGTGGGGTGAACCGACTTAATTAATAACTTTTTAAATGGGGTGATCCGATTTATTAAAGGATTTTAAGTTGGATGAAAGATAGACCTAAAATCAAAATAGTTATTAAGTCAGCCACCTGTAAATCGGATATGAACCGATTTAAAAAGTCATTTTCATCTCACTTAAAAGGTGTTTTCTGCACTATTCATGAACAAGAAGAAGATGAAATTTAAATGAACTTGTTTGAAGTTATTTTTTTTAATGAGAAATTTGTTATTTCACATCGTTTTGAAATTAAAAGAAATAATAAGTACATATAAGATAATCATATGTGCATATTATTATTTGCTTATATTGATGTGTGTGAATAACTTAATTATCTTTGTTTACTATTCTCTTGTGTTGAAAAATAGTCTTTCTAAATCTTTTCACAAGATCGACTTTGAAGAAGTAATATTTTGAATTAAAATTACTAGTTTGAAAGAGAATGTTTTCCAGCAAACTAGCAGAATTCTCTATAATTCTAGGGTAAAGATGTTCAAGAACACTAATGATAGTGTTAATCAACTTGAGTATGTGAACATCATTGACAACGTTCATTAAACCTTTTTACTACAAGGATGATATTTGTTATGTATGGAAGTTACTATGATGGTTTACTAATTATCGAAAGTAGTCTGCTATTGAGAAAAGGGTCATGGAGTAATTTTAAAATTGCCATGAACCAAATATTATACTACCAAATGTTTTCCACCAATAAGTTATTGTGATGATTGATTATTATCAAAAGTTTCCCATTGTACTCGAAAGTTACAATGATGGTTAGAACGTTATATAAATTGAACATCGTTCGTTACAGGATGATTGGCGTATTTAGATATAAATATAAAGGTAATATTTATATTGGATTCCGCCATTAGAAGGTTGCATAGAACGTTATGTAAAAGTTATAAGTCATTTTCATAGTGATAATTGGTGTATTTCATCCTTCGATTTGAAACCATTGTGTACTTTAGATGTAGGAGTGGGTACTTTGTTGCTGTACAAACATCGCCCGTAACATGATGACTATAATGTCGTTTGATGGGTACTCAACGAATCACGTTGAGGGACACAAGTGACCTAGATGAAATTTGCCCTTTCTACATAACATGAGAAATATATAAGGGCCGAGTATTGAACTGGACAAGAGTGACATATTAGCCTTGTGTTCAACATAGACATGAGGGAAAAAAAGGTAACAATGCACAAGATCTTTATCATGGAAAAGTTTCTCATATCACGTGAGATTCTCGTCACTTGGGTAGCACCGACGCGTTGCTAGATACCCCTTATTGCTTATAATATTAAATATTTGATTTAATATTATTGTCTATGTTACAAAAACCTACAGGTCACACACATGAGGACAGTTAAATGAGAGAAATAAGTAAGACTTATTTGGGGGTACATTTAGTAAGTGAAGCTAATAAGTTAGCAGATCAAGTGAATAGGTTTTTGGGCTTGTACGAGCCCAATAACGTCTGACTTGGTGAACACACAAGGGATTTTATAAATGGAACCCTTGTGTAGAAGAAATTTTTGCTGAAAATCTGATACCACTTTCAGAAACCCTAGGTTATTTGAAACCCTATCTGCCCCTCACTCTCTCTAAGCCTCCATCTTATAGCAGCTAACAATGTAAGAGGAGGAAAATTGTTCCGTGTGCACTTAGTAGAGGCACTGCCGATTGAGTGGTGCACGTGATAGTTCATAGAGATTCGTCATCATAGGAACTGCACTATAAAAAGCAATCCTTAATTATGTTCATTCGTGATGTTCCATTGAAAGTGAAATTATTTTGTTTTATCTGCTGTGTATTCTGCTTTTGGTAATAAAATAAAATAAAAATTTGAATCCTTTGTTACCTTCGAGAAAAACAATTATTTTCTCCTTTTCATTGATGATTTTTCAAGGAAAACAAGAGTCTATTTCTAGAAGCAGAAATTAGAATCCGTTGTTACCTTAGAGAAGTTTAATCATACTGTAGAGAAAGAAAGTTGTCGGCAAATAAAAGCTCCATGGACTAACTGAGGTGGTGAATTCACTTCTAAAGAGTTTCAAGAGTTGTAAAGAGAATGGAATCAAATGTCTAGCAACAAAATGGTGTGCAGAAAAGGAAGAGTAGAACAATACAGTACTTGACATGACACAAAATATGCTCAAAAGTAAGAAACTACAAAAAATAAATTGGGCTAAAACTGTGGCCTTTACAATATATCTATATAATCAATCTCCAACAAATATGATATGGGTAAAGAAACCACAAGAAACATGGAATAGAAGAAAGCCTATTATTTCACACTTAAGGGAATTTGGAAGTGTAATCCATGGTCACATTTGATTTGAGAAAAGAGCAAAGCTTAATGACAAGAGCAAGAGGTTCATATTTGTCGGTTATGATCAAATCTTAAAGGCCTAAAAGTTATACAATGCAAACCACAAGAAGATTGTAATTAGCTGAGATGTGGTCTTTTATGAAGAAACATAATGGGACTTTGGAACACACAAAAAGGAATATAGTTTCTTTCTTGGCAAAGTTTCCACTATAACCTTCTCCTTTTTCAACACACACTTTACTACATATACTTTATGACAGAAAATCAATTACAATTTCACAGAACAGAAAAAAAAAATGATGAAAACTTAAAAATAAAATAAAATGAAGTTGCTGACAAATATCTTCATGAAGTGATTACTAAATTCTTTTTATGGTTTAACTGTGAGATGATTAATATCCTCATTTTCAAGAGAATTCTTCGTAAGCATAGTCTTATCAAGAGAAATATTGAAGTTAACGACATGGTTCCCAGAGACTAAAGGAAGATTTGAAGAATCCGCAGCTCATATGTGGAACAACTCTCTGAATCATTTACTTGAAGCACGATGTTGTTTTGACAGAAGCAACTCTCTGAATCATATAGATTGCCATCCTATAGTAAATAGAAGTTTAGGGTTATACATGTTTTTACGACTTAGACAGGGATCTCTTCGGTCTATGTGGAATAAAAACAAGAAAATACATATGAAAATTGAATTTTGATGCATTAACATTTATTTTCCTTATTATTTTCTAACTGACACCAATGGAATTACCATCTCAATTGTGAAGACATACAACAAATTTATTTATGGGATGCAGAATCGATAGTTATAAGAGTTTAAAATATCAATTTTACATAGATCATAGGAGGCACTTCTTCATCCTAGTCCTAATTTTCTAAAAGCCACAAAGTAATGAGGTAATTTAGAATTTATAAAGGATAATTTCATCTAATATGGCACTACTAGAGATATTTTAGAAAGATCCTAGAAGTATGTAAGAGAAATACTCTGACCTTTACTTTTTCCACCCTATAAATTACTCATGCATCTTATTTTTGCTCAAAATACCATTTGCTCGGATTATATAATCTAAATCATGTTTTAGATTATATAATATGAAATCTTGTAATGCCTGGAATAACATTGACATATAATATTAAGAAGACGTAATTGAAAATGACCAAAAATAAAATTATTGTAAAGAGACAAAAATGAATCAAGTTCTCATTTTCTTAATAGATCATGTCTTTCATAGTATGTTCACATTAATGAAGCCTCTTGACAATTGATTGATTTTTGATGATGTAGTCTTAGATTATTTTGATGATGCTCGTTCTTTAGCATGTTGATCCTTTGTTAGGATAGTTTAGATTTTGTTAAAGCACCCAAGCAATTTATGCTCCATGTACTGAGTGATTTCTTGTGTCCCTAGTAAAATTTCATTTCTACTATAAAAAATGATGTTTCTATTGTCTGAATCGATTCAAAATAACTTGAATCGTGTCACATAATGTCTCTGACTTTGTGTGAATCTTTTCATATCAGTTTGAATCGATTCACTTTTGAATCGTTTCAAAAATGTCTAAATCGTATCATAAAAACTTTCTAACTTGCTTTGAATCGATTCAAAATAATTTGAATCGTATCAACCTTCATTCTGGGCTTTTTGAATCGATTCTATTCTTGCATGATACATATCATTCTTCATAGCATCCTTCCTTTCTCCAATTTTGTCCTTAGTGGTCTGAATCAATTCACTCATTTAGTGAATCGATTCACACAGTTGTTTTTGCACGAAAATTTGCACTTGCCTTCATTTTTATATATACTCACTCTCTTATAACTCCTAAAGCACTGAATCATTTGCATATATTCTCTCTATGTCTCAAAAACTCATAGTTCATAAATTTAACATTGTTACTATTAGTGGATGACCTTGGTGGAGGCTTTTTTCACCAAGAAGAGTAGACGTAGCCCGAAGCGAGGACGAAAGAGTGAACTACTATAAAAGTATTGTGTCGTTCTCTTTTCCTTATCCTCTTTAATTTTCGTTGATTGTATATGTTAATTGATTAATTGATAGAGTAGAAATTAATAATTGATCTAAGTAGTTTTTGATAAAAATTGATCTAATTCCTTAAATTAGGTTTTTACTATTTTACTTGGATCAATTAGTTTCAATTCCTATCCAATTCATCAATTGCATTTACACTGTGTTTTTGATTGATAGCTTTTATATTTTCTTATAGGTTTGGATTTAAAATTGTCTAGTTTTGCAAATTGTTCAAGAACTATTAATATTTGATTGTAATAAGATTTATATTGTGAATCTTATTAGCACATAGTCTTAACTTTTTGTAATTGTTATGATTGTTTAAGCTTGTTTTTAATTAGTCAAAACATTTCAAATTGGTTTCGCTAAAACTCCGTAATATTTTTCAAACCGCTATTCATCCCCCTCTAGCATGCAACCTTATTGGCCATATAGACCTACAATTAACATTCAAGCTTATTACAAAAAATAATTAAACACCTAATGCTAAACTTGTGGAGCAAGAAGATAGAGGGGGAAAGAGGTTGAGGTAAGGTTTGTTTCCTCTCGCATCCTAGAAAGGGGGAATAGGAGGCTAAATCTAAGTATGGTGGGAGAATAAGACCTTGATAGGCAACCTTACATCCAAACATATCAACCTTACACCCAAACAGATGATGCCAATATGCAGAGTGGCACCTAGCCTTTTGATCATTAATACAGTCCCTATAATATTATAGTAACCCTTTCATAAGAAAGGATAACATCTGAAGCACGTTGTAGAAGAAAAGAGAATGAGAGAACGTGAGATAAAATGAGAATTTGTAAATGAATGATGGATATTTATAGGGGGATTTGTGAAGAATGACTGGATAAAGTGTAATGGTCCATCTGTGTGTATTGTCAAAAAAATTGTGGTTAAGTCTAGTTGACCAGTCAAGTGTTGTTGACGAACCCAGAAAACACAAGTTGAATGAGTCAGTCTTGCTCACCAAACCACCGTCCACACCAAGTATTGGTTTGGATTATATAATCTGAAATATCCCATTAATTATTCAGTTTATTTAATCTAAACTTGCTCTAAACTGTGTTAAAACTTGTACTTTGTAGGCTAAGGTACATTTCAAATTTTATAATTCAAACTAGTGTAGTACATGATTTTTTTGTAGTCCACAATGCACCGACTGTTTATGTAGTCCATGACATACAAAAACTTGTATAAATTGGTGTGCTTGTTCATTTGATGTAAACACACCAAATAATCATGGACACTTTAATCATTGATTCGAACACCAAACTAGTTGCAGTTTACTACAAGGGAAAAAACCCAATCTGATTAAGATCTCGATTGATGTAGCGTTGTTTGGATTGAAGGATCAGTTGAACCAAATCAACCCTCGACTCAACTATAGAGACACAGTTGAAATCGACGTCCATCGATCGAACTAGTTGAAATCGTCTAGTTTACCCAAATGAAGCTCAGAAACCATGACGATGTCAGAACAATGTTCTCGATATTTGGTCAGTATAATACTAAAGGACCAATCGAATTGGATGTTTCATTTATCAATATTTCAAAGATATTCAAACAAGTTTAATTTGACCCATGAACTATGAAGAAATAACACTCGTATGGATAGACCATATGAATATTTAAATCCATGACCTTTTGTGTGTATTTCATTATATTGTTTAACTTTGTTGTATTATGTTGTTTAATTTTTTAATTTATTTCAAATTGTTTAATTTAATCAACTGTTGTTGAAATTAATTATATGTGTTAAAACTTGTACTTTTAGGGCGAAGGACACTCCTTATTTTATAATTCGAACCTGTCAAGTACAAAAAAACTTGTGATCCATATTGCACCGACTATTTTTGTGGTTCACGACATACAAAAACTTGTATAAATAGATGTGTTTGGTTCATTTTCTGTAAAACACAACAAATAGCTATGCAGAATTATCCGACGAATCTGAACACCAAGAGGTTGTTATAAACTAGATCGTGTTGTTCCGCGAATAGAAATATATAAGTTGGCAGAGCGGTAGGATCTAGTTAAAGAAAACCTCCCAAAACACCTTCCCTTTCATCTTCATTCATCTTATTATGTTGGTTTATGTTGTTGAATAATGTCAATTTAACCTAAACTATCAAAATCAACTAAAAAATCTCTAAATTATTCTCTCACCCAACAATTAGTCCTTTAATTAACAAAATTGGTTGATTATTTTTTTTTTAGAAAGGCTATAAAGAGAACAGCAAGAAACAGAAAAAGAAAGAGAAAAAGAAAAAGACTACAATCTCAAAAAATAAGTTCAAGTGGCATCATTCAGAAGGAGGTCCAAGAGCTCTTTCGGAGGAGATACATGGTGCAAAAGAACAAATATCCGACAAAGTCTCAAGTTTATCCATAAAGTCTATATATTGATTCCCTTCATACAAAGTGTGGCAAATCGTAGTATTACTTTGGTTGATTTTCATGATAGTTTAATGACCAAAATGATGTATTTTTTATAGTTCAGTGATTTTGTTGTTGTTAATTTTAGGCTAAATTGCCTTTTTAGTCCCTTAACTATTTAGGTAGTATCGGTTTGGTCCCCTAACTAAAATTTGATTTATTTTGGTCCCTTAACTCCTCTTTGTTACACATTTTGGTCCTTTTCGTTAGTTTTAATTCAAAAATGTTAGGTTTTCTTCATCTTCTTCTCTTCTCTTTCATCTTCATATCATCTCCATCAACATTCAACAAAAACAATCCCAGAAAAATTTTGGAAGAAAATGAAGAAAATCTAACGTTTTTTAATTAAAACTAACAGAAATGACCAAAATATATAATGGAGAGAAGTTAAGGGACCAAAATAAATCAAATTTTAGTTAGGGGACCAAACTGATACTAATTAAATAGTTAAGGGAACAAAAAGATAATTTAGTCTTAATTTTAATAGTTTAAAGACTAAATTAATAAGAAAGTGATAATTTAAGAACAAAATTGATCGTTTATTCAAATAAAATGAAAGTTTTATGTAGTTCTAGAAGGAAGCATCTAAATACAGTATCTGGTCTACATAATAGACTCATGGACCAAAGCTCTAATCACTAGTTATTGGACCAAACATAACTATTATGCTCTTATTGAAAGGTTAACAAAAGTTTTATTATGATTACAAAATCTCATTCGTGAACAACCTAGCTAGGAGTCGTAATGACTATGTAAGAAAGTTGCTGCTCAAGGTTAGTGACCCTAAATCACTGATGGCCATCTAGATTTCATCTTCAATATTTGGTTTGGTGTTAAGGGATTTCGGAATTTATTTTTTAATTCCACAAAATTAGGGTATGTTTGTTTCAAGGGAAAGAAAGTGATGAAGAAAGAAAGGTGAAGAAGAGAAAGTCTTTCTGTTGTTTGGATCTCCACAAAAAGGTGAAGGAAAGAAAGAATTTTTGTGGGACCCATGTTAGAAACTTTTCTACCCACATATGAACGGAATGGTGGAGGAAACAAGTGTTTGGTTTAAAATGTCCAAAATGCCCCTATTTTTATTCTTTATTCATTTTACTATTTCAGTTGGTGTCTTTTTTCATTTATTTTTTTCAATTCAACGCTGGTCTGTTTTTTTTGAATGATTTACTGCCTAAAGTTTTGTTAGCATATATGGTTGTTTTATGCCACATTTTATTTTTCCACTAAAACTATAGACAATTAGTTTATATATACGGTCATATTATTTTTGTTTAAAGGTATTAATGTCAATTACTAAATTTAGGTGTTTCTTTCCTCCAACTTTCTATTTCATTTTGTCTTGTACCAAACAATCAAAACAATCCTCTTACTTTATACTCTCTTTCTTTCCTTAGACAATCTTTCCTTTCTCGTTCTTTCCTTTCACTTTCTTTGTGCATCCAAACAAAAGTAGTAAAATAATCTCAAGGAAATCTATTTGATGCAAGATTCAATACAACTTTGAAAAGTAATAATAATTGTATAATGAGGAAATCATTGGCAAAATTGTGTATTAATTAATGAGAACATAACGTAATTGAAAACAATAATTTCCATGTGAATAAGTCATGTACCTTGTAAACACCCACAAGGTGAGGTTAGTTACTCATGGTTCGTGGAATTACTCAAAATTGTGTATTAATTAATGAGAACATAACATAATTAAAAACAATAATTTTCATGAGAATAAGTGATGTACCTTGTAAACACCCATAAGATAAGGCTAGTTGTATAAATATCATTTCTCTACCACAATTGCTTCAAAATATTTGGTGTTCTCCTTTGTGAAAATTCAAATGGATAGAAAATGTCAAATGATACAATCAATAGTTAACCTTAAAGCTTTGAAATCTCATTATTTTCAAACAAAATAAACTTTTGCTAAAACTACACATAAATTGTAACTAGCAAAATACACCTGCATTCGCATAGGTATGTTGATTTTTGCTTGATAGTTAAAGTCGACATTATATTAAGCTATAAATTTTCTAAAATATGTTATAAAATATTATTAAAATACAAATGATAATAATATGCAGTTTCATGTAAAATTTATTCAATCAATAAACTTGTTTTAAATTTATTATACAATGTATATTTTTATAATAATTTTTTATTATATTAGAATTACTTTGTCCTTCAAAAAGAAAAGAATTATAAAAAAACAAAATTATCGAACTTTGATGAATGCATGCTTTGCTAATTAAATAAATAAAATATATTAATATATAATATAAAATAATTCTATTTTTTTTTAAAAGTAAAATAAATCTAATTATGAAATAATTCAAAAAAAAAAACTTATTTTCTCACATGTTCATGAACTAAACACAACTTTGGAGTAATGTATTTTAATCACAAACTATATGCATGAACCACCAACATATCTTACAAAGAATACATATATGTCTCATTCTTTACGTATTAAATATGATTTTTGGAGTCATGTTTTTCAACCACAAACAAAAACCATTTACATATGCATGAACCACCAAATATACCTTTCAAAGAATATATAATTTTTTCACTCTTCATGTATTAAATAAGTCTCATTGAATCATGCATGTCATATGAGAATAAATATTATATATATTAGAAATACAAAGAAACTCTCAATTTTAACCTTATTACGTTTATGTATTTATGTATTATGTTTCTATTTTCTTTCAAATAAGTGAATTTTTATAAACAATTGCATAAGGTATGTTCTCTTATTTCTTTCTGTCTATTTTTTTGTTTTTTTTTCTTTTTTTCTTCAAAAATGCATAAAATAAATGGCATATTTGCAAACACATGAGCACAAAAAATTGTTACCTTCTAATTATTTGACATATAATATTCAAAGCAATTTTTACACATCGATCTAAATATTTATACTATATGCATGTATTATTCAACAAAAATTTATGCCTTTTACGAACGGAGCCATGTGTTGTCATCTATCCTGATCGTGCTCATGGCGACCATTGGCTACCATTATGAATATTTTATTTTAAAAAACCAATATAATTTAAAATATAATGAGATAAAACATTACTCTGATTCCTAAAAAATTATAATTAAAATAAAATTCATCATAGAGATAATATAAAATATATTTGTATGTTGATAGATTTGCTGCATAGACTCGTAAGGATGTGCGGGGATGCATAGACTTGTAAGGATGTGCGGGGATGGGGCTGAAAGACAAAATCTCCTTGTAATGGAAAACAATGATGAGAGATATTTTGAAAGGTTGGGATAGGGAGCGAGGACCACGTCCAGATTTGCTTTGTTAAATTAAGCAATTTGAATTTATTATTGAAAGTCATTTATTTAAAATATTTTCTACCACGATTGATAACTGAAGAGAGAAAAAATTATACAATTGTATATTAAAAAGTTCATAATTTTGGAGAATATAAATCATTTTATCCTTCATCGTTTAAATATAGAAAAAATATATTATATACTATTTTAAATAAAAAATAAATCATATTAAAAATAAAATTTTATCTCGTGTGTGCATGGCGCACGGGAACACACTAGTTGATAAACACATCCATATTTTTGTAATATGTACAAAATTGCTTATGAAAAAAAATCCATTTTCATGATTAGATTATAGGACAATGAGAAAGAGGTACCTTTCTTAAAGTTGTAAAAATGGACTGCTTTTACGGGACTGTCGATAAATGTCCACAAAAAAAAAGATTTTTTTTGTTATATTTGATATAAAAAAATTAATTGTATCGGACAAACTCATAAGTTTCGAGTCAGTTTACTACGAATATTTTCATGTCTTTTTGGAATTTTTTATTAATAAAAACTTTAAAAATTATTAACAAAATATATTTAGATATGTAGACGTAATAAAAAGATAGACAATCATATGTATAATCAAATGTTCAAGAGAGTTAAGCTAAAAAGTTGTATATTTTATAAAATATTTTGAATTGTCAGATAAGTATTTTATTATGTAAGACTGCATTCTATTTTCTTTAAGCTTTCAATTTGTAAGTTATGATAAATACTCTATTTTTGTATGGATGTTTATGTGGTAGATATTTTGTATGGATGTTGATTTAATAAAGGTTTTATGCTCTCTTTCAATCAATTTATATAGTTCTCATCATGTCTCATGTCGTGTAATTGATAGATACCACTTCTGTCAAAACAACACCTCATCATTTCCACTAAACATTCAGAATCGTCATAAATCAATTGCGGATTTTTCAATTGTTTTTTTATATTTCGGTCAAGAACTGAGTTTCTATAAAATTTCCACTGGGATGTATATTGTTATCATCAAAAATCTTTTTTGATGACACAAGCTTTACGAAGATCCATGAGTTTAAAGTATTCATTGACCGTAAGTTTCAATATTGGCCGTGTTTTTCCCATTCCATAATTTTGAAACCAAAGACCACGTGAATTTGTTTTTTGAATATGATCATGGCACTTATAATTTTGGCAAAAAGTGGTATGCCACGATTCTGCTATCATATTGAATTCATTAATGTCTCCTTATATTTAATAAATTTTAAAAATTAAGATTTGGTTAAAAAAAAATTTGGCATAGTCTCCTTTAAAATTCATAATTTATATGCTGAATAAATTGTAGCTAATGACAATTTAAAATTTTATGAACAAGAGCTAAATAAAATGTTCTAACTAGTCTTATAATATAACGGCGGTAATATTTGTAACCAAAAAAAAAACGCCAGTAATAAAAATAAAATAGATATACACAGCTATATTCTTTCAAAAAAAAGATATACACAGCTATCAAGCGTAACTAAACTGAACATGTAGGAACTCTTGAAATAAAACGAGACTTTACATAATAGGATGTTACAATTTCAAGTCTAAGATAAATAGAATTATCTCACTGTCGCGTCATTTTTCGGGAGATCATCACTATTTGACTAACTTTGACTCACTATTTTTATTCACGACTTGAATTTTTTAAATTTTTTTAAAGAAAGGGGAAAAAGTTCAAATTACCCGTTTGAAAGAGATTTGGGTTCGGGGGTTAATTATATTTAGGGAAGGTATCAGCACCCTAAATATTCATAGTACTCTACGAGAACCTTTCGACTTTACTTTACTTTTTGTGCTATGACTTGCTTAATTTTGTTAAAAAGAAGGAAATTGAGAATAACGATAAAAATAAAATAAAATGAAGAAAGGCCTATTATCTATATTTTTTATTGATTTGAAAGGACGAGCGTCCTTTGC
>Ga0099826_10001480_pt1 | contig 14144 bp, 8 predicted proteins | sample Mtrugardesep15_FD_76830 | JGI IMG/M metagenome (GOLD analysis project Ga0099826, IMG submission 76830) | Root nodule microbial communities of legume samples collected from California, USA - M. trunc garden sep15 | ecosystem: Host-associated > Plants > Roots > Nodule | place: USA: California... | reverse complement strand
TCCCAAACACTCCAATTTTGATCCTCCCACACTCAAAATTCGTCCCAAATGAAGTTTATAGGTCATGTACATAAACACATACACCAAAATGCTCAAAACTCGTGAATCAAACATTATTTTGTTCCAATTCAAAATTTCACCAAACTTTCAAAATTATTCAACAACAACAACTTTCATCATCAATTCAACAAAGGCATACTCAACATATCAATTCATCAACAACATGTTTCTCAAACATCAACAACAACAATCATTCATGAAATCATTCCAAGTTCATCAAATCACAACTTCATCATTCACCATTTTTCACAAAAACACAACATATTCATACATATGATTTTAGACACATGAATTCAATATCAACAACACTCAATCATTCAATACACATGTACAAACATATCATCAACAATTAGACATGAACTCATTCATCAAATTTCACATAAGCACTTATTTTCAAAATCACTTAATTGGATAATCACTTATGAGAAGGGGTACAAAAAGAGATTATGATTAAAGTCTAGCCCCCTTACCTCTAATCTTCTATGCTCAAATCCTAGGCTTCAATTTAGCTCCTAAGTTCTTCCCCTCTACAAGTTTCTCTTCTTCTCCCTCTCTTAGCCTCTTGCCTCTTGTGAATTGATCAAAGTTTATAAACCATAGTTCTCTCCCTATAGTTAGAATATATTCATACCCATTGGGCCTAACCCATGAAATAATAATTGGACGCAATTCAAATTACGCCACCTATTAGTTTTCTATCTTACTAACAATAAAATATTTCACAACAACCGACACCAATACTAATTACTATAACTAACTTAATAAATCACTAAACAACCGGTTCTACTAAAATGCTACGATTAATTCTCGATCAAAATTACTATTTTACCCTTACTCACCAAAAGACCAAAACACCCTCCTAATCACTAAACTTAAGGAAATACATCAAAGGGCAAATAATCACATACAAGCATACATAAATACAGATAAATAATTAAAAACTAAATAACGAAAATCGGGCTATTACATTTATAAAACAAGCATAAAGTTGACTAATATTTGATAATAAAACAAAAAAAAAGTTGACTAATATGAAAGGGGCCGAACACAACCCCCACATCAATAAATTATGATGTAGGCTCCACAAAGCCAACAAATATAAATATATGTTACATTTATATTTATCAAACAAACCAACAAAAAGTTTAAGACTAAACTAGAACTAAACTAGAGGGGGCCGCGCGAACGCAGGCCCCCACAGCAACAAATTATAATGTAGGCTCCACCACTTGGGTAGACCTTAGGAGAGCACCCCTCCTAAGTGCAATGGAGGTCACTTTCCTAGGCCATGGGCCTTCTTGATCACCCATCAACCCCATCCAGGTAAGTATGTTTCAATGAAGACATTCATGTTATTTTATACACTTCTTTCTCTCAACACCTTTTACTTTGCCCGATGTGGGACTCAACTACTATATGTAATATACCCGAGCACTCCTACTTCCTCCTTTTTCCTAGTTCAAGGATACCAATTTGAACCATTCACTGCTCAATTTCCTTCCTTCTTCTTACTAGTAATTGAATCCAGAATTAATAATTCCCTTTAATTTTTTATGTTTCGGTCATAAAGATTACATGTTGGTAGTTTAAGGTCACTATTCAAGAGTGCTTCCAGCTGAAAACTATGAACACTGTTTTTCTTTGAAACATGAACTTTGGTTCGTTTTATGTGTAATAAATACTGTGTACGATCTTTCACCAGAGAGCTAGAGGAAGAGATTGTAAGTTGAACAGGTGGTTTTTCACATTTTTAAGTTTGTTTGTTGTCTTTACATCAAGAATCAAACATTAAAAAGTTGGATCAAATGCTTTGTTGATAATTTAAACTAGAGTTTAAAGGTGATGTAATGTCAGTGTAAAACTACTTTACACATACGTCCAATAAGAATCCATCATTATAACATGTCACCTCACTCGTGATACTTAATTTCAAAATAACTTCTATAAGTGCAAAATGAAAGACTTTCATTGGATGTTAGTGTAAAAGTAATTTATACCGACAACTCTTTAAACTATACCTAGAATAGTTCAAAAAACTAAGTAGTCTTGCCTTCTAGAACTAAGTTTTTGTTATTAAGCATACGAGAAGCCTTTTCATCACAACTGCCGTCCATTGTCATTAAATTGATCATGTGTGTTTAGGGAAGGTTAGGCCCTAATAAAAATTAATCATTAAGCATGCTAATACTATTGCTGATAATCAATTTATTTGATTGATCAGGGGTGTTCGATGTAGCAAACTTCTGGAGAAATATATCCTCCTATCGCCTTGAAGGCATCTCTGCTCAGCGCCATGAAATATGTAGTGTGGCGACGTGCTTTTTGTGACTTAACCAGGCAGTGTTTCGATGAATCATAATTAAGCTCGGTGTTGCCAAATGATGACGGCTATGACCGGTAAAAAATGAACAAAATGCTATTGTTCTGATGCACGATACTTAACAATAAACGTTGACAAATAGCAGCTATAGTGATACTATGGCACCTGTTGCATAGCCGGATTTGAACAAATTGCCACTTTCCGCAATCTACAATCCTCGATTAACAACGCTGATTTAGGAATAAATTGGAGTAGAAAGATGCACCATGAAGCATAATTTATAAAGATGAAATTCAAACTTTTTTCCTAATTCATGACATCTATTTGTCCCACCAATAATCCTTGAACTAAAATGTATCCACTCGAACCAAACAAAAAAATGTGAAGAAAAAACTAAGATGGCCAATAGTTAAGAAACAATTTAATAAGAAAATGTTGAACAAACTGAGAGGACTGCAAAATCTGTAAACTTTCACAGGGAGAACCAAAAAACACCCTTTCTTTCATTTGTTAAATAAAGCTAATTTTGCAACAAAACTAGGGGTGGTTCTAGTAAGATCTCTCTCCTCGAAACTTTGTTGTAACAAAGTATCTCAGTCTATTCCTCAACTCTTATGCCTCACTGCTTGAGCCTGAAGATTTTGGTTGTCTTCCAAGAGTCTGTCATATTCAAGCAGTAAATCTGCAGCTTGTTTTTGGAGGGAAGCAACATGAGCTTCAGCCGTCTCAACTCTCTTGTCTTTCTCTTCGGATTCCATCTTTACCTTTTTCAAACCTTCTGTTAGAGTTGAAAGTTCTTTCTTCAGCTGTTTTATCTCCTTGGAAGCTTTCTCCTCCTTTTCTTTGAGCTCGACATTTTCTTTTTTGAGGTTCTCCACTTCTTCTTTTGAAGCTCCCATGTTACTCCTTAAATTAATAAGCTTTTGGAGATAATGGTGCATTCGATCAATTAGAAACCCGAGGAATAATGTAAAACCTGCAAGACCAATTTAATTCAGTTAAGACCAAGATAATCTCTAGCTTACTATGTAATCAAATACTTAAATGCAATGGGAGTAAGCTGACAAAACCAAGTTAGTAGCAGATTGTTCACAACTTGTTCATTTTTAAAGTAAAGCAATACATTTTACATAGTCAGAACGAAACTAATAAAACCATTTACAAATTACAGCCCATAATTGTGCAATCATCATCACATGAAACCAAGTCAGCTATGTATTAATCTAAACACTCTCTTGGTTGCTGAGACGGTCAAAATAGTACTGACACACTTCACATGTAAACATCTCATCCTCATTAAAACACACCTACAAAAACCACTATCTGGTCACTGTGCCACATTTGAAAACAATATCTATAGCAGCTTGTTTCTTCACCAGTTTTCTCTATAATTCCTTTCGCCTTCCCTTTTCTTAATTCAGTTCTAGTTGAATACAACACGCTAGATCCTCATTACAAGTCTGCTAACAATGTTACATCGGCACCAACAAAAAAGACACAGTTGGAAGCCGACACGAGTAATTTAACCAATGAATAGAATAAGTAACTCTATTACACCGTCAAAAAAACATTATCTTGGCTTGAAAGGGGCCACGCACGCGCAGGCCCCACTACATGTGAATCAGATACGTGAATTAATTAAATAGATACAAACATGTTTATCGCTAATAATGATATATGTTTGCCTCTCCATACGAGCTTAAGGCTTTCTTCTCTGTAATAATATATACTTAAAAGTTAAAACACCAATCATAGAATTTCAACACAATAATGTGTATAGTAAATATTCAACAATCTAATTTAGTAATAAACAAAACCACAATAACAAAATCCAAATATTCTATAACTATAAGCAACCAGCAAATCAGAAATTGTTCATTTTTAATGTTAAGCAATCACCTCTTACATAAAGAGAAGGAATTTCAAACCATTTACAACACATTATGTGCAAAATCATCATGACATGAAATCAAGATATGTGTTAATCAAAACACTCTCCACTCTCTTGATTGTGGAGGGGGTCAAAATAGTACGAGTTCAGGTATGCTCCATTTAGGCAATGCTCCATTTAGTCCATTTATGGTCTGGATGCATGACATGTGGCCAAAAAACAATCAACCGCTTAGATTGAAAGTTAAAAAATAAATCTGTTTAATAAAAGAAATCACAGATCACCGCTTCCCTTATGGCTCACCCCTCTTCCTCTGCGGTGGTATGCACCAACTACTCATCCCTCTTCTTCTCATAGCAGGCCGCCAACCTCCACCCCGTTGCCGCCTCTCTCCTTCAATCACGGTGTCACCCTTCTTCCTCTCATCACCTCTCTGCCCTTCTTCTAATCTCTGTCTCGCCGCTGCCGCCATAACAAACTAGTTCATCGCCGCTGCTACTGTTCCAGATCAAGGGATTATTGCTTTTCAAAACTGCAATGTTTGTTCATGGTTTGTAATTTTTTGTTCAATCATGAAGTTGCTCCATTCAATCTGATTTTGACAAAAGGGTGGGATGAACAGGAAGGAGAAGAGGGAACGATGAGGTTCCTTTGTGACAACACGTGATCTGTGAATTTTTTTATTCAACAAAGAAATATTTTTTTACTTTTAATCTCATTGGTTGAATTTTTTTTTGCCACATGTCATGCATCCAGACCATAAATGGACTAAATGCAGCATTGCCTAAATGGAGCATACCTTCGTCAAAATAGTACTCACACTTCACATGTAAATATCTTAACCTCGTTAAAACAAACCTACAACAACCATTATCTTTGAAAACTATAGCTACAGAAGCTTGTTTCTTCACCACTTTTCTCTATAATTATTAATGCCTTACCCCTACCCTTCTTAAAATTCATTTCCTCTTGAATATATCATGCTAGTACACCCTCATTAGAAGTCTGCTAACAATGTGATATTGGTACCAACAGAAAAGTCACAGTAGGAAGCCAATATGAAAAATTTGACAAATGAATAGAATAAGTTACTCTATTACAGTCTAAAAAATATTAACCTGGTTTGAAAGGGGCCGCGCAAACACAGGCCCCACTACCACAAATTATGACGTAGGTCTCCACCACTTGGGTGAGCCTTAGACAAGCAGCCTCCTAAGTGCAATGGAGGTCACTCGTCTAGGTCATGGGCCTTATTGATCACCCATTGACCCCGTCCATGTATGTATGTTGCAATGTTGGTATTCAAGGTTATTATATGTATTTTCTTCTGTCAGCGGCTTTCAAATGCTTACGATGTGGGACTTAATTACACTTGTATATACTATAACAAACTCTAGCTGCTTTCGACTGGGAACTCAGTCGATAAGCATCACCCTATAATGTATAATATCTTCATGGCTGCTTCTAACGTGCACAACCCTTACATATATTGCACGGTGGACAACTTTTTTTTGACCATTTGATAATAAAATGCCTGTCAGATTTATCATAGACCCACCACTCTAGATTTTTCACATACACTCTTAAAGCCTCTTCCCTATGTTTGTCTGCTTCTTCACATACACACACAGCTCCATAGATTGTACAGTTCATATGCTGCCCACAAAAAATAGATTGAAAGATTCAATTTTAACATTTTCTCCTCTTATTGGAGCTACAATTTTCAATACTAAGAACCACACTTGTATTTTTACATAAAAGCTAAGAACTTAAAATTGAAAGTTTCTAACAGAGAACCACCACAAAACCTTTCGATTTGGTGCAATGATGATTTAAACCAATATAGGGGAAATTGTTGGTATCAAAAATATCATGGAGCTTCAATGGGAAACGCCGTTAAATTTCCCTGATCATCCACCAGTGTTCCCCTTCGTATCAAATCTCTCCCATGGGTTGTGCGGCAGTGATTTCTCTTCAATCGGCAAGAGGGAAAAGGGAGATTCAATGAAAGTGGGTAAGAAAAATCTAGTATGGTGGGTCTATGATAGATTTGTTAGGATTTTATTATCAAATGGTCAAAAAATGGTTGTGCACCATGCAAGATATGTAAAGGTTGTGCACGTTAGAAGAAGCCTATCTTTATTTATTCAAACACTGAACTTCAGCACTTATCGTAGTTATTTTTCGCAAAAATAACATCCCATGTTAAGGCTTTATTTTCTCTGCAATATTTTTGTTGTAGATTGTTATGGAAAATGATAAAATATAATTTAATTCTTTTCTGGTGACATTATACAATTTAATACCTTGCACCACATGTGAATCAGATGCATGAACTAATTTTATTGGCAGTAACACATTTATAGCTAGTAATAATATATTTTTTCTTGTCCATACGAGCTTAAGGCTTTCGTCTCTGTAATAATATACTTAAAAGTTAACGTCTATCATAGAATTTGAGCACAATAATTGTGTATAGTAAATACTCAACAATCTGATATAGTGATAAAGAAAACCACAATAACAAAATCAAAATATTCTATAAGCAGTCACAAGACCAGAATACACAAACATAGCACCACAGTTAAAAAATGATAGACAAATCTACTTATAGAAAATCTGTCTTGATTGCAGTGCGTCCCTAGCCGCCTTTATTGCAGAAAATTTGGTCAGCCTTAAATGCAGCCTCCTGCTCTTTCATTGTGGAAGGTGCAATGGGGTAGTTTTAGTCCTACATTGCCTAGAGATATGACCTTTGTAGTGCTTGTAACTTGAAGAGCATAACAAGTTCAAAATTGATGGACAGATTGACAAAGCACAGGGTCCAAAACTACTAAAGAGTGTAGATGATGGTATTGGGTTCCCCTTGTTGACGTTAGATTCAACTTGATGGAGCTAAGTTTTAGCTCATCAGAGTAGGGTTCATTCACCTCGTTGGCATGTTCAGGTACCGCACCAGAATCCACAAACATAGATCACAATTTAAATTGATGAACAAATTGGTGAATCAATACGTTCAAAAATTCTGGAGTAAAGGATGGTGGCACTATCCCCTTATTGGGGCTAGATTAAGATTGATAGAGCAAGGTTTTAGCCCATCGCCCCATCCGAATCAGGTTCATTCGCCCCAATGGCCTTTCAGTCTCCTGGAAGACTTGCAATGATGGGTTTGCTCATATATTCTTGATGATAACTTTAAATTAAGTTGGGAGGAATGGGATTGAGGCTCAATACAACGCCATCCACCTCCTTTGCATATAGGCTTGCGTTGGGATGTTGTGAAGTCTAGTGCTACCATTGTGAGGTTAATGTTTTGTGCATTAGGCAGCCTCATCAAAGGTATTGCATTTTGGTCTTTTGTTATCAACACGGCCATTGCCTAAAATGTTGGGCAATTTTGAGGAATGTAACAGAAAGACTCATTCAATCATCCTCAAATTTGTGACCTACCTGAGTTTACATAAATGATTTTCTCAATAAGTTAACTCGATTTCTAGGAAGCCGAGATACATCGTAAGATTAATACTACACAGATACGGAAATTTTTTAAAAATCAAGTAACTGACTGCATCTTCATTAGAAATCGACTAATGATGTGCCATCATGATGGAAGCCGATATGAAAAATTAAACAAATGAATAGAATAAATAATTCCAGTACACGAGTTCAGATCTGCTCCATTTAGGGAGTCATCCATTTAGGTGCATAGACGCACGACACGTGGCGAAATAATATCCAAGAGTTGAGATGAAAACTTAAAAATTAAGGGTTTTCTCAATTAAAAAAACACACACACACTCCGCGTCACCTCTCTGCAAACAAGATTCGCAAACACCATTCACGATCCCTCTTCCTCTTCACTTCATCTGTATCGCCTCCACCACCTTGCACTGCCCATCACTGAATCGCGTTTCTTTCTTCTTGTCTCCCAAATTTCAAAACCAGAATCACACATTTTTATTCTTCAAAGACGCTTAAATTATTCAAATTAGTATCACAACATATGTATTAAAACAAAAGTCGTGGCAAAATAAACAAAATCGTAACATCCTATGTCCACATTGCAACCAAGGTTTTTTTTTTTTTTTCCATCCTAAGCTGAAGATACAATATCAGCGGAATTAATGGATATGAAAAATATCGGAAACATGAATAATTTTAGGCAAAAAAACGTGTTGGTTTGTGACGGCGGCGGTAACGCGATTTGGGGAGAAGAGAAGAGAGAAATACAATTTGCAGGACGGCGATGGGCGGCAGCTGCGGTGATGCAGATGAAAAGGGGCGGTGAAGGTAAAGAGGAAGAGGGAACGAGCATCGTGGGTGTGTTTCTTTCTCTTCATTTTTTTTAATTAAAAAAACTTTAATTTTCAAGTTTTAATCTTAGCCCATAGATGTTATTTTGCCACGTGTCATGCATCCATACAACTAAATGGATAGTTCCTAAATGGAGCAGATTTAAACTCCCGTCTAAAAAACATTATACTGGCTTGGAAGGGGCCCGCAAACACAGGCCCCATTACGACAAATTATGACGTAGGTCTCAACCACTTGGGTGAGCCTTAGACCAGCGACCCTCCTAAGTGCAATGGAGGTCACTCGTCTAGGTCATAACTAAATGGATAGTTCCTAAATGGAGCAGATCTAAACTCCCGTCTAAAAAACATTATACTGGTTTGGAAGGGGCCCGCAAACACAGGCCCCATTGCCACAAATTATGACGTAGGTCTCAACCAGTGAGCCTTAGACCGGCGACCCTCCTAAGTGCAATGGAGGTCACTCGTCTAGGTCATGGGCCTTCTTGATCACCCATTGACCCCGTCAAGGTAAGTATGTTGCAACCCTGGAATTGAAGGTTATTATATGCTCTTTCTTCTGTCAACAGCTTTCAACTACTTTCGATGTGGGACTGAACTACACCTGAATATACCATATCAAACTCAAGCTGTTTTTGACGGGAAACTCTCCTGCAAAGCATCACTCTAAAATTCTGCCTTAATGTGGTCCATCCCTAGCCGCCTTAATTTTGGCAAATTTGGACTGCCTTCATTGCAGCCTCCTGTACTCTCATTGTGCTAGATAAAACTGGGTAGGTTTATTCCTAACATCGCCGGGAGCTATGGCCTTTACGATGCTTGTAAGAGCATAATAAGATCAAAATCAATGGACAGATTGGCAAATCACAAGGTTCAAAATTACTAAAGAGAGAACGATGCTGGTATTGGGTTCCCCTTGTTGAAGTTAGACTAGCTCAACAGAGTAAGGTTCCTTCACTTCATTGGCACGTTGGGATACTACTACACCAGAATACACAAACATATATCACAATTCAAAACTGATGGACAAATTCACAAATGAAAGTATAGGTTTCACAAGTCAGCACACAAAAAGAGTTTAACAAGTTCAAAATCAGCGGACAAATTAGCAATTTACAAGGTTCAAATTTCTAGAGTGAAGGATGGTGGCACTAGGTTCCCCTCGTTGGAGCTAGTTTTTAGCCCAGCATAGCTGGTTACATTCACCTCAATGGCCTGTTGGGTTCATTGCAAACTTGCAATGATGGGTTTGCTCATATATTCTTATTTGTAACTTCAATTGTTTTGGAGCTATAGGGTTGGACTCTGTTAGAATATATAGGATTCTGGTGCATTAAAGCATCTCAGGTTTAGTTAGTTTCTCTTGTTTTAAGTCTTGCATTGCAAGGTAATGACAGTTGTCATATTGAGTACAGTTGTCATGCTATCTCTTAGCCTATATTTGTAACTCATTCAACAATATCATAATAACAATTCTGTTACAATTATGAGTTTTAACTGCTTTACAAAAATAACGCATATACAATGCCAAACGGCACCAAATAAGACATCGACTAATAAATTCAGATAAATAAGGGAAACGAACAATCCTGTTTTCAGATTGGTGATTGGAAAAAGGAACTTTTAATATGACCATTTCCAATAGCAACTTAATAATGACCGGTACGTTAAAGTTTCTAATTAGATTTAAAAGATTATATAGTTTTCTGAAACAACTTCAATAATAACAGAGCAAAAACAACTTATAAATACATGTTTTCACAGCATGATGATAAAAAAGAAGTTAGAATCAACAAGACAGAGCAAGGTTTTAGCTCATCAGAGTAGGGTTCATTCACCTCATTGGCATGTTGGGGTACTACACCAGAGTCCACAAACATAGAACAAAATTCAAAATTGATGGACAAATTCTCAAATCACAATATAGGTTCACAACTAAGTACACACAAAAGAGTGTAACAAGTTCAAAATCGGTGGACAAATTGGCAAATCACAAGGCTCGAAATGTATGGAGTGGAGGATGATGGTACTAGGTTCCCATCATTGGAGCTAGATTCAGTTCGATAGAGCTAGGTTTTAGCCCATCAGAGTCAGGTCCATTCACCCGAATGGACTGTTGGGCTCTTAGATGACTTGCAATGATGGGTTTGCTCGTCTATTCTTGATCATAACTTAAATTAAGTTGGGAGCAATCGGATTGAGACTCAATACAACGTCATTTACCTTCTTTACAGGTAGGCTTACATTAGAATGTTGTAGAATCTAGTGCTACCAATGTGAGGTCAATGTTTTGTGCATTATGCAACCTCATCATTCAGGTATTGCCTTTAGGACTTTTTATTGTCTAAAATGTTAGGCATGTTTGAGGAATATAACAATAAGAGTCGTTCTTCATGACCTACCTAACTTCTAAGAAGCTGTCGTTCCTCATGACGCACATGATTTCTAAGAAGCCGAGATACATTGTACGATATAATACTAAACAGACACAAAATTTAAAAATCAAGTATTTAACAAGATCCTCGTAGGAGGTCTGCCAGCAGTGTGCCATTGGTACCGACCAAAAAGGAACGGTAGGAAGCCGGTATGGAAAATTAAACAGATGAATAAAATATGTAACTCCTTTTCACATTTTAAAAAACATGTCCCGTAAGTGTAGCTCAGTTGGTAGCTACCAAGGACATTATTTGCAGGGGTCGGGGTTCGAAAGCCGGATTCCCCACTTCTCCACTAGGCTACTAGACCAAAAAAAAAAATTATTTTGGCTTGAAGGGGCCGCACGAATGTCGGCCCCACTACCACAAATTATGACGTAGGGCACCACCACTTGGGTGGGCCTTAGACCAGCAACCGTCCTAAATGCAATGGAGGTCACTCGTCTAGGTCATGGACCTTCTTGATCATCCATTGACCCCGTCCATGTAAGCTTCTTGCAACGTTGGGATTGAAGGTTATTTTATGATCTCTCTTCTGTCGACAGCTTTCAACAACTTACGATGTGGGACTAAACAACGCTTGTATATACCATATCAAAGTCCAGCTGTCTTCGACGGGGATATCTGCTGCCAAACATCACTCTACAATTCCACCTTAATTGTGGTTCATCCCTGGCCACCTTAATCGCGGCAAAATTGGACCGCCTTCATTGTGCCAGATTTAGCGTGGTGGGTTTAGTCCTAACATCGCCCAAAGCTGTGGCCTTTTTAATGCTTGTAAGAGCGTAACAGGGTCAAAATCAATGGACAGATTGGCAAATCAAAAGGTTCAAAATTACTAAAGAGTGAACAGTGGTTGTACTAGGTTCCCTTTGTTGAAGTTATATTCTTGATAGAGCTAGGCTTTAGCTCATCAAAGTAAGGTTCATTCACCTCATTGCCAAGTTGGGATACTACACCAGAATACAGAAACATATATCATATCACAGTGGTATTATTGATGGACAAATTCGCAAGTATAGGCTTCATAATTCAGCACACAAAACGAGCTTAACAAGTTCAAAATCGGTGGCCAAATTGGCAGTGTACAGGGATCAATTTTTCTAGAATGAAGCCCCCCCTTCCCATTGGAGTTAGATTCAGATCGATATCTAGGTTTTAGCCCATCAGAGTTGTTTTCATTCAGCTCGTTGGCCTGTTGGTTTCATTGCAAACTTCCAACTGTGGGTCTGCTCATATATTCTTGATCTGACTTCAATTATTTTGGGAGCTATGAGGTTAATGTTTTGTGCACTACGCAGCCTCGTCGCTCAGGTATTGCATTTTGGGTTATTTTATAAACACGGCCATTGTCATGAGACATGATAATTTCAAACAGACAAATATGTAATTGTGATGTCATAAAGGTGTTTTTAATCAGAATCATAAAAAAACCAAACACCAAAGCTGCCAGATTTACAATTATGAGCTATAACTGCTATACCAAAATAACACATATACAATGCCAGTCCGCGCCAAATACGACATCAAGTAATAAATTCAGATAAATAAAGGAAATGGCGTATGCTGTAAGCGGATTAGTGAGTCGAAAAGCGAACTTTTAATATGTCCATTTCCAATAGCAACTTAATAACGACCGGTACGTCAGAGTTTCTAATTAAATATAAAAGGTTATATAGTTTTCTAAAACAACTTCAACAACAAAGCAAAAACAACTTATAATAGATACATGTTATCACAGCATGACGAAAACAAAACAAAAAGACACATACCAACCACACATTAACTCATCTTTCTAACACTTCAAAATTAACCTAACTTAACAACATAAGAACATTAAACCTTAAATAAACCTAACTTAACAAACTTTAGAGCATTAAAACTTCTTTCTAACCCTTGAAAATTAACCTAACTTAACAACATAAGAGCATTAAAACTAACCAACAAAAAAAATCGCACATTTTAGTTCCTGTAAAATTAACCTAACTAAACAACTTCAAAATTAACCTAACTTAACAAAACAAAACTTAAATAAATCTATAAGCATTAAAACAATGAAATAACAAAGATGAAAGGAACATGAACATACCAAGAAGATAAGCCTCAAGCAAATGAGTTCTCCAAAGAACTTGATCCATAGGTGACATAGTACCAAGCTTAGCACCTTTATTCTGGATCTTAACAAGACTCATAAGACTTGAAAGAAGAATCACAAACATTGTACCAGCAATAGTTTTTACAGTAGCTGGTGCCTTCCCCATCTTGAGTTGATCCAAACTCTTCATCACAAGATCCCTTAATGGACCTATCTTTACCATCATAAGAAAAGCCATAACACCTTCAGCAATAATCACCAAAAACAATAACTGAATCATCTTTTGACAAAAATCTTTACTTTTTCCAAATGGGGTTTTGTTACTTTGTCACTTTCAAACAAGAAATGAAACCTACCCTACAAACCAGTTCAAAAAACAAGTACAGAAAGAAAGACTTGAATTGAACCCTTTTCAGAAAGACCCTTTATGATTTTAGTGAAAGTGGGGCAAGTAGAGAATGACCCAGATGAATTATAGAACGGGAAAATGAAATCAAGGTTGAAAGTTTGAGTCTTTACAATGTATTACATGCATTAGCTTGAAGGGCATAACGTTGATTAATGGGCATGGATCGGTAAAGTAGAGAGAGAGTTTGGGAAAGAAAAAGCTTTAAACCCTTTTGAGCGAGGGTCTTATGCTGAAAGTGAAAACTAATAGAAAATCTTTCGAGAGACAAATAGGCATTTTCGCCCTAATATGTTTTAAAGACTAAATAGTCAATTACCTTTGAAATTGTAAGTTTCATCAATCATCCTCCTGAAATTAACAAAACTTCAATTACCTCCTTGAAATTGTACAACGTTCGTTAATTTATCCCTCTGTCAAATTCTTTTGTTAGTCAACATGACGTTTTGCAAATACCCCCCTGAAGTTTTGCAGTTATGTATAAAATGTCCCCCGAAGTTGAAAATTTATATATTTTTTTATTCTTGACTCAAAAGATATTAAAGGCAAACAATTAACAATTAACATTAATACTTTAAACTCTACAAATCACCTAAACGTTAATTCATGATCACATGCATCATC
>Ga0099826_10001479_pt1 | contig 14146 bp, 6 predicted proteins | sample Mtrugardesep15_FD_76830 | JGI IMG/M metagenome (GOLD analysis project Ga0099826, IMG submission 76830) | Root nodule microbial communities of legume samples collected from California, USA - M. trunc garden sep15 | ecosystem: Host-associated > Plants > Roots > Nodule | place: USA: California... | reverse complement strand
TATCTGCTGGAGAAGTACAAAGGGCTGTGCCGTTTAAACAGCCTTCATCTACACCTTTGTGTATACAAGTCCTTGTTCTCAGATCCCAGTGGTAAATATGGCCATCACCACCGGCGCTCAACAATTTTTGTCCATCTTCAGTAAAAGCTAACGAACGGACTGTTCCGTTCATCTTCAGAGTACCAACTAATTGCTTCGACTTTGTTGAAACCAATAAAATATAACCTTCATTGCCCACAAAAGCTATCATTTGAGAATCAGGAGAGACCTCAAACACTTCAATACTCTTCTCTTCCCTACCCAACAGCGGACCAATTTTATCAACTCTAGCCTTAACTAAATCAAGACTATAAAAGAACTTTCTTCTTCCTGATATTATCACCTGAGAACCATCGGGCAAGAAAGATGCTTTTCGAATGGGGCAATCTTCAAGGAAGATGCTTTCAATCTTGGTGTTGCGTTTCCCATCGATTTGAAAAAATTTAAGCTTCCGGTCTAATCCAGCAGAGAGAAGCAGTTGACCATTTCGATGGAACTGAACTGAATTAATGGGACCATTAGAAGGATCCTGTATATTTGCATCTACAAGTTTCGAGTATTCAAGATGTCCTGGCAACAATTTTGAGCTACTCTTCACAACCAGGTCTTCATTTGTTCTGAGAATACCATCCGGATCCTCATAACCTCGGCTCACAGCAACTTTATTTTCATCATCTGTCAATTCATCGTCAGAAGATCCATCCATTTTTGACCCTGAATCAAGCTGTGCCCAGTCAGTTCCTCGGTTGAGCTTTGCATGCTGTGCCCTCAATCTTGACACATACTCTGAACCAGATATCAAATCCTCATCCTCCTCCTTCCTTAACTTCCTTAATCTGTTGACTTTCGCTATGTTTACAGTAACCTTTTCTTCTTCCTCATCCACCCACACCGGCTTTCGTTTCAAAGCATTATCATTGTCACTTTCGTCTGAGAAGTCAGCATCTTCTTGGTAAACGGTGAGGACACTATCTGCAGAACGGTCAGTGAAGAACAAATTAGAAGCCTTTGCAGAAGCCACGGCATCCACCTCATCATCATCCCCCTCTCCGAATTCAGGAGGTGAATAGAGAGACCCAAACAAAAAGCTCTCAAGCTTTTTCATTTCTTTAACTTGTTCCTTTGCCAACAGTTCTTCCTTTCCATCTAGCTTCCTCTTTTTCACTTCCAAGGTATCAACATCAAACTCCATCCCATCTTCAACCTCATTTCCTTTCACAACTTCCTCCCTTTTCGTCTCATTTTTAGAGCGAGCGTTTTGAGATATTAAACTCATATTTCACGAACAATTCTGAAAAATAAATAAAAGCATAACTCAGATGAAACCTACCATCTTATCTAGTATGACAGTTAGAAACTGAAATAAAAATATCAGAATAACAAGCAATAGACTCACTATGATAGTACAATTTGCAGCTTATGGGTGCGTTTGTTTTGGCTTGAAAAAATGTTTGGCTATAGATTTTTTTTGGAGATTTTTGAGAAAAGCTAAAGTTAATTTCTGTTTGTTCACTATCATAAAAATCATTTTTTTTAAAGATTTGAAGCTCTTAACTTGAGTTTCTTGTTTTTAGAAAAAATAGATTTTGGAAAAACTACTAAGAATGGCTTTTCATTTTGGGTTTACACAAAATGGATTGTTTAAAAATCTGAAACAAACCCTATAAAGAAATAACAAAAGTGATTTTTTGGTATAAAAAAAAATCCAAAACAAACGGCCCCTATATCATAAGCGGTTATCATAATAAGCACTTCATATAAGCTATGCCTATATCTACAATAAAAGATAAAATTAAATTAATTAAATTGTTTTCATATAAGTTATAAGCTGAAAACAGCTTATGACCATGTCAGAAGCTGTATTCACAAGTTCACCCAAACGGTCTCAAAAGTGCTTATTCAGCTAGATAAGCTCAAATACGTCAATCCAAACAGACCCTAAGACAGCAACAAATCCAACTAACAGAAAAGGGTAGCATAATGATTCAAAAAATCAAAATCAGTGGTAACAATAATTAATTAATAGAATCATAAGAAAAGGTTGAAATTAAAATTGAACTCATTGTGGGTAGGGAATACCTTAATGATTATTGGGAAGCGAAGGAAGAAACGATGGTGGGTGGCCGAGTTTCTCTCTCTGTCTCTGCTCTGCGTGAAGGTTTTAGGTGAGAGAAAGAGAATGAGAGAGAATAGCCGAAGGAAAAGGGTTTACCAATTGGATTGGGTTTGTTCTTTTATTGGGCTTTTCAATCTTTTTCTACTTTCTATTGATGATTTCTTTTTACACCTCCTCAATTACAAGGTTGTGTTTGCTAGTAAAATATCTCATTCTATTACTATTGTATTTATATCTTAAATTCATAGTTAACTTTTCGTGATATATAAATCATTATATTTTCCATTAAAAAATCACGCATTTTCTCTATTGTTATGAATGAAATGATATATGAATTTGTTTGTCTGAAAAAATAACTTTCTATATAATCTCTAAAACAATTAGTAAACACCTAATGTATGTTATATTTTATATTAATTTTAAAACTTTTAAGTTTTGAATTTGGAACTTCAACAATGTTACATCAAAGTTTTATTTTAGACACGATTACTTACATTATTCGTAGTAATCAGTTGACAAAAAATTGAAACCCATTTGAGTTAGTAAGATGGTATTGATTTGGAATCTGAAAGTGTGCTCCTCGTCAAGTTATTCGGTTCAATTCTTGTTATGTTAATTTGAGTGGGTTAATTAGTTTCTAAAAAAAATAGGTTGGTTAATTTAGTTTCTTAAAAAATTTGACAAAAAATAGAGGTTTGTATGAAATTCATGAACATAATGACTGATTTGATCAAGATATTTTTGAACCACACAAAATTAAAATTATGTATTGTTGGACGTAATTACATCCTTTGTTGTGTACAAATCAAATCATAAAAAAAATATCAAAACATTTGTATGAGTCGGTGAGATTATTCAAATCTCCTCTAACATAACCGCAACAAACTCTAAAAAACACATGAACTAAGACTCTCAAACCTAAATTTAAAATAAAAAACATTTGAAATAAAATTTAATTCATATGTAATATACGTGTACTTTTTTTTACATAATCAATTAATAATTACTTTTGACTATAAAAACATTAAAAAAATTTAAGGGAACAAACTCATTGTATTTCATAAAGACACATTTAATTTTAATCACAACTACTTCTAAAATCATAAATATGGTTGGTTTTAATTTATTGACATATTATAATGTAGCATTTTACATATACATTATATTCAAACTAAACTCATAACTCTTGTAAAAAATATTAAACTCGTAAAAATATTTCAAACCGGATAATATCATAAATATTTTTTATTTATATTTTGGTCCTGGTAATTACAGACCATGAATCTTAAAATTAAAACTTCTATTTTATAGCACAAATGTCAATAAAGAGTAGTAATTGATTACATGAGTGTCAAGATATACTGAACAAGTCAAGATATACTGAACAAATCCTATCTCTTAAATATTCTGATGCTTGACCATAACCGGATCTCTAAAATCTCTATTTCTATGTCTTCTCATCTTGATTAGTTTGGATTGATTTTGGCCAAACCTATCACCTAAATTAATCATATTTAATTTGTTTGTGTTAGGTAACAAACTTGTATTTTTATTTCAAGTCCGAACCAACTCAACCCGATAAATGGGTTGGTTTAAGTTCGATCAGTGGATCATTTGACATAATTTTTTAAAACATTAACAATAAAAATATATAGTTCAGTTACATTATATTCAAACACTAGACTAAAATTTATTATTTAAAATTTCAACACATTTATTTACTTAAAACACTTTAAGATTAACACATCGAAATCTTAAACTATATTATAAAAAATAAATAATTTAACAATTTTTTGAATGAGCTGGGTTTGCGGTTAACATATTTGAAAACATAAACATGTTACCCAAAACAAATCACATTGGGTGAAATACGGGTTTTTTTTAGGTCATTGGGTTGAGCAGTTCACCTAGACCTATGAACACCTCTATTATTAGCTTTTACTAGATCATTCATCGTGATTATTGGAGTCATGGTCCTTTTAAGTACCTTTATATTTCTCAAACTTGTCTTTCGTTATATTTTAAACTTGTAGGGCTTGATTAGCGGCAAGATCACCAAATCCTATAAACACCTCCATTGTTGACTCTTGATAGATCTTTAACCTCTTTTCGCCAACGTAGTTAGTTAATATGTTTCAAGTGAAGCTTGAATATATTCAATATTCAATTTTCATCTCATTGAGGTTCTTAGATTCCTCTAAGGCCACTACAATGTGATCAAACTTTGAGGTCAATGTCTTGAACTTTTCTCGATCTTTATCGAAAAAGACACATTTTCAAGATTACTACTCATCTAGATTGTTAAGGTGGTCAAACAACTGAAGGATTAACTCACATTTTTCTTTGTTAGTCATTTGAATCAGTTCATATTTTCTTCTCGAAGCTTGCAAATTCACATGTATCTTATACGAAAATTAGAGATGTTTAGGTCCATAACAAATATTTTCTTCTCGAAGCTTGGAAATATTCTTTGATGTAATGTCGTTTAGGAAATTGGTGAAAATGGAGAGGGAGAGGTATGTTGATGCATGTGCTGAGATCAAGAAAGAATGTGTGGCGACTTCTACTGCTACAGAGGAGGTGGTGATGGTTATGAGGCTGTAGAATGAGAAGAGTTCGGTGGAGATTGAGGGGGTTTCAGGGGATGGTGGATGTGAGAAAAGATTTTGATCACAAAGTTTAATTAATCTTTTTAAATGGAAAGGGAGGATCGTAGTGGAGATTTGAGGAGAGAAAAAAAAAACAATCAAAATTAAATACAACAACACAATTTTTTAATTAATTTTTTTAACTTAAGGGAGACCATTAAACTGAATTGCACACAAATACGACAATTATAGTAGATTTTGACAACATCATATCATAAAAAGTTAACATTAACCGAAAAGTTGATGTACTCAATGACTAATACCTGAAGGTGGTAAAGCATAATTTACTAGTCACTAACCATGTGATTTGTGTGCCTATAAATACGAATAAAAGTAACATGTAATCTTCTCATTTTATAACGATTAACGAGGGTATTTAAACAACGATTAACGAGGGTGAAACTAGAATAATAGGAAAAAAATTGAAAGAAATTGAAAAAAGAAGTTGAACGACCCTTGTCAATAAAATAAAGAGAAATGCTAGCAACACACATTTTTCAACACACTTTTTTTGATTGGTTAAAATTCACATGGGTCCCACCAAATCATGAGAGTCCCATATCAATTTGGTAGGACCCATGTGGATTTTAACCAATCAAAGAGAGTGTGTTGAAAAGTATGTGTTAAAATGTGTGTTGCTAGCATTTCTCTAAAATAAATTGCAACTTTTATTTTTTTTACAATAGAAATTGCAATTTTATTTTTTACAAAAGAAATTCCAACTGCTATAATCTTTAGGTAATATAGTTTTTTGCGTAAAAAAGAAGAAGAAGAGGTTTTTAAATACACCCTGTATAGAAAAATTAGAGAGGTTTCATGCATTCTAAGTATTATAGTAAATTTATAACAGAGAAATTCCCAAATATTTATTTATTCTTTCGATTGTAAATTCCCAAATATTTATCATCGAGGTATACCATATTTTATCATTATTTTTCAGGAATTATGTCAAAAGAAGCAATTACCTCTAGGAAGCAAAATAAACAGGATATTGACAAATTTAACCATAGTTTAAAGGGGAAAATCGTCCATAAAGTTACTTCATTTTAATCTACACAAAATATTCCTTCCACGAAAATATATGTTCCTAATCTTATCATATTTATAAACAAACTATTTAAAAATAAACGAAAGACATTGCATGCGATAGTTCATATCGTTTTCATCTTAATTAGAGAATTTGAGTTTGAATCTAACTTCAAAGAATACATAAACTAAAACTCTATAGTTTCTTAGTTTAAATGATTAGTTTTTGCAGTTATGCATAAAAAATTCTTAAACCTCAATTTTGTTTAAATTTTTTTTAATTTATATACACTATCAAATTGAAATTATTTCGTAACGCTTTTTAATCGATTGTTATTATTTGATCATGAAAAAAAACATTTGATTTGGCTTATAACTACCTCCAAAATCATGCTTTTTAAAATATATCAAACATTTGACTACAAATATTTTTTTTTTAAGGAATTTGACTAAAAATAAATATCAAACTGGATAATACCAAGTATATTTTTTTCCTCATAAAAATACCATGGATATATATTTTTTTTCCTTTCTTGGTTCTCATAATACAGTGGATACTACTATCATTGTTTTCATAAACTGTGGATCTAAGAATTAAACACAATAATTTTATACCTTAAATATCAATAAAGATAAAGATTAATAATTTATCATGATTATGATTATAATATAATAATGTCCAACGGTATCAAAATCTCATCTCTCTCAATTGGTCTGAGACACACATAAACGAGGGACCATTACATAACCGATCTATTTCTTCTTCACATTTCAATTCTCTTTCACGTTCCATGTTTCATGTTCAACGCTTCATATACCAGTAACACTTATGATACTACGTATATCTTAATCATACCCCAATAACCTAATAACTAACACAACCAATTTTTGTTTTTGTTTTGTCCTAAATAGTGTTTTTTTGTATTGCGTTTGTTGGGTTATTGGGGTGTGCTTTAACGTTAAGATTGGGTGTTGTGTCAAAATCGAACCCAGATGATGCAGATGCAGACTCTGGGTCGTTTTTGTTTGTTGATTTTTCTACATCACTCTGTTCTTGGCATTTACCACAAATTTCTTCGTTTTTCTCTTCGTTTTTTTCTCTTCATGGATTTTCCTTCTACTTTCAATTTTCTCACACAAGCTAGTGAACTTGGTTGTGGTATTGTTCTTCTTGGTTACTTCTCTCGGATTTTTAATCTCATTGGTCTTCTTTTGATTTTTGGTATCTGTTTTAAGATTCTTCGATTTTCTGATACACCCAGATTGATAAAACCGAAAAAGGTTGTTAATTTGGATACCCAATTGAAATCTAATGTGAAATGTGATGATGGGTTGGTTGGATTGGATGAGAAAGACAAGGATGTGGGTTTGGAAGATGAGGTGTTTGATGTAATGTCGCTTAGGAGATTGGTGAAAATGGAGAGGGAGAGATATGTTGCTGCGTGTGCTGAGATCGAGAAAGAACGTGTGGCGGCTTCTACTGCTGCAGAGGAGGCAATGGCGATGATTTTGAGGCTGCAGAATGAGAAGAGTTCGGTTGAGATTGAGGCGAATCAGTTTCGGAGGATGGTGGAGGAGAGACAAGAGTATGATCACGAAGTGATTGAATCGTTGAGGTGGGATGTTGTGCAGCTTGAGTCTCAGAAGAGCTTTTTGGAGGAAGAGTTGGGGATTTTTAAGGAGAAACTGAGGGAGTTTATGAGGGACGATGAAATTGAGTTAATTGAAGGTGCTGATTTTGCTAGGGAGTTCTGTAATTTCTCTGTTGAATATGATCTTGATGATTCTTTAGATGATACTGGATCACACTAAATGGAAATGTTCTCATCTGTCTCATAGTTGCTAAGTGGAAACTCCTTTTGCATAATTTTTCTTCTTCCCATTGTAAATTGTATTTATCCCATCAATGAATCTAAATTATCCAATAGTTATTGTGATATGATAAGTTTGTACCTTTTGTCATAGTGGAATGGATTTCAAGTGATCCAACTTTCATGTGTTATGTTACATTAGTCTTGTGAATGAATTTCATGAAGCACTTGAATTTCACGTGTTATAGTATAGTGGATTAGTCTCTCAAGTTTCAGTTTCAGGTTTACTGGTGTAAAGTTGATAAACGAATGATTGCATTTGGAACACAACATTGCAAAGTTGGGGTGTGTGTATACTGGTAACAGTGTGCCCTTTTTTGTATTATTGTTTTTGATAATTTTATTGTAAATTTGCCTCAATTTTATGGTTTACTAATCTGTTATGTATTGTTTGGAGGAATTTCATTATGCTTTTGATTAAATTTGGGATTTTTTCTCCTCCGAATCAAGCTTGAGACTCAACCTGTGATTCTGCACTATGTGGTGTACCACAGTATACTTTTTCTATGATTCTTTGGGATATTTTGTCAGTTATTGGACACACCTAACTAAGGATTTTAAGAACTTCTACATTTTTTCTAATATGTATGGCTTATGCTGTGATCATTTTTTAACTCTTGATTGATTGAAGAAGGGGGAGGGAGAAAGGGTGTTGAATCTTCTTGCAAGCATGAAACAATGACATGTAATAGTGAAGTTCACAGATTTCATTCAGCTGGTAGGCAAGGGTTCCTTTTCGTGTTGCCAAAAGGTCAAAAAGCTCACACAGTGTGCATCTCTTGTTTCCTTTGGTACTATAATAATGCTTGTGACACCGCCGTCTTTTATTCTGATACACTGTCCAATATTTGCGGATACGTATCCTATGATGCGCAATTGTAGAAACCGTTAGATTTTTGCATACCTGGTTCTTGCAGATGCATCATACTGCACCCGTAGAGGATCTAGTTTTAATTTTTCCGAAGTTTCTGATTAACTATGCAAGAAATGGACTTTCTGGCTGAAAAAGAATATTATACACCATCATATTTTCCTTATATTTTTATTTGTCTTCTTCACTATGTAAGATGATAATCATAGATTTCTGTTAAAGCAACGTAAAGACTAAAATCAGTTAGGTGATTGGTAACAGTCGCGTTTAAGACAGTGAAGTGCACCACCAACAATCTTACTGTTATCACTCACTTTGAACAATGATTTTACATCAATTCTTATTTGCGTAAGTTTTTTATTGTATTTATTTTGTGTCATGAAACATAACGTGGAGGTTGAATCAAATGGACCACTACTGCTAGTATTAAGTGTTGTGTCGTAGAACAGACAAGTGATGCCACACTCATCGGAAAGCGACCTTCCTTGAGTCATTTACTAATGTAGTCACTGCCCCGTTTTTTATGGTTTGCTTGTGGAACCTATACTAGTATGTTTTAACTTTGAAATGAAGTGATATCACTTTGAAGTATGCATAAACTATAAGTTCATTTTAATCATATAAGAAGTTACCCTCAAACGAAGAGATTATGTTCCAAGATATATGCATAACTTGCTGTACTTGACACACAAATGTTAGTTGATGTATGCAGTGTTTGGAAAAGAAGCAAAGACTTTAATGTTGTCTGTAATTGTGTTTGGAACAAAAGAAGCAAAACGTGATGACACCGTACAGGTACGGTCATATAGAAGTTGTGTGTTTGGAGAAATTGAAAGTCACGTTTAAAACTCATGTCAACCAAACGTGATGACACCGTACAGTCATAACTTTGTACTTGACACACAAATGTTAGTTTGATATATGCTTTGATTTTGAGAAAAGAAAGTCCAAAATATAATTCGAGAGACTTTTACTAAACAGCATACAATAACATTCATGTTTTTAGATCCAGAAGTCTTAGCTCAACTGATAAAATGTCAAAATTGTTAGGCCAGATGCCATGACCGGGGTTCGAACTCCAGTACCTCCACTTGTGTGTGAGTTTATAATGACTTTGTCATTTCGTATATTAAAAAAAAAAAACATTCATGTTTTTAGTAATTTGGACCGATTTGTATACCAACACCCCAGTATTAGCACCATCTAATTATTTATTTTTTTCAATTCATGGAAATTAAAACATATACAGAAAAGAAGTTGTCACATTCCAAAAAAAAAAATGTTATAAATAGAATCTAGAACTTCAATTATTATTTTTTTAAAACAAAAGAACTTCAATTATTTACCATTGAGGATTACAACCAATTTATTTTTTTATTGTTTGCTTATTTTCTCTTCAATTAAATATTGGCAATTTAAAAAGGGATTAAAGGTATTTTGTCATTTCAAAGTGTAATGAGAAAATTTTAAAATGCAAGGACATAGAAAATTCTATGAAATTGAAATGGAATTTGGATAATGGACATAATTTTCTTTAAAATTACTTATCAAATATGCAATTTTTTTTTTTAGTTTTAAACATAAAGTAATTATGCAAGTTGTTAGTTCAATTTTAATCATTGTCCTCTCTTCACACACGTAATTATTACTCCCTCCGTCCCAAATTAAGTGACTCTTTTGTTCATTTTACACATATTAAAAAAAATGTATAAGTGAAGGAGAGAGAAAAATGGTTTTAAGTGCTTTTGTTAAGTATTCGTGCTTTCACAATTATGGTAAATGCAAAATGAAATATATTGAATTGGGAGTGATGAAAATAATATTAATTAAAGTTATAATTGAAAAAAGTAATTAATATTACATTAAAAAATGAAATGAGTCAGTTTTTTGGGACAATATTCTTTTAGAAGAAGGAGTTGAGATCCTCCCCATGGAGATTAGCATTATGATATAGACACAAAAAAGAGGTGTTGGGTCCTATCATTAAATGAGTTTCACCATCATTAATTATTTTTAAGATTTTTTGTGTCTTTATTACTCTAAATGGAATAAATGGAGAAGAGATTAAATGAAGAGGATCTAACTCGATAAAAAGGTCGTTTATTATGGGACAAAGGTGTACTATTTTCTTGAAGATCGATGCAGGCATGGGCTTAGGTGCCAATGCAACCTTGCTAATAAACATTACAATGCTTCCTTTTCTTGTTGCTTTATTCGGCTATAACACATTGCTTTGGAAGAAGCACATTCCACGTGAATCAGCCCAATTTCCATTGATCATTGTCCAATTCTTTGATTTTCAACAACCGACTTCCTCTCCCCAATTAGCATACCATTGGACAAATTGCATGCTCTTTGGTTGAGAGGCAAAAAAGTTCCAAGAAAGCACTCTTGTCAAAGCTTTTTGATCCTGTCTAAAGCTAGTCTTCAAAGTTCAAATATTCTGCATTGTTTTGCTAGAAACTTAATCTAATGGCCTACCTCAATGCGGCTGAATCCATAACATTTTCTTAATCTTTGTAGTTTCATGGTTTCCCTCACTTGTTCTATATCAAGCCAACGATCCTTCTCGGCGTGAATCATACTCAACAATGTGTAATTAGCAGCATTATTTGGTTCTGATCTTATAAGCTGAGATGATAGTGATTCTGCAATATCTAGTCTTCCATGAAGCTTACAAGCCGATACAAGAGAGCTCCATATTCTTGCACTCGGTTTCATAGGCATCGTTCTCAGTATTTCCAAAGCATCTTCAAGTTTCCCTGACCTTCCAAGAAGATCAATTAGGCATGCATAATGCTCTATAGTGATTGGAATTTCACAATCTGCATTTACTTGCTCAAATAACTGTTGCCCCTCGGTGACAAGCCCAGCATGATTACAAGCAGATAAAACTGCAAGAAATGTGACTGCATCAGGCTTCACTCCTCTCTCTTTCATTTCATAAAAATGTTGTAATGCTTGTTCTCCATATCCATGAAGGCCATAGGCACTGATCATACTACTCCATGTAACAGAATCTCTACTCGGCATTTCTAGGAATATCTTGCGAGAATCATCTAGACTACCACACTTGGCATACATATTTATAAGTGCATTGCACACAAAGATGCTAAAATCAACTCCAAATTTCAAGATGTAGCCATGGATTACACCACCATGCTTTAATGAAGATAAGTTTGTACATGCAGATATCACTGCCAATAAAGTTACATAGTTTGGTTCAGCTTCTTCAGTCCTCATCTTATTAAAAAGCTTCAAAGCTTTGCCACTCTCTCCTCTTCGAGCATAGCTCCCTATGATTGAACTCCACAGCACCACATCCCTAAAACTAGACCCTTCAAAAATTCGTTCAGCAAGGTGCAGTGATTCTCCACATTCACAATACATATTTATGAGAGCCGATGAAAAACTATGACATGAATCAAAACCACGACGGAAGGCATAACCGTGAATCTCCTTTCCATATTTAACAAAACCTGGCCTTGCACAAGCTGCTAAAAGTGCAATCAATGTTACTCTATTCGGGTTAACTCCCCCAACCTGCATTTCTCTATAGCATGCTAAAGCAACATCGTAATGGTGATTAGCAGTGCAACCAGATATAACTGCAGTCCACGAAACCTCATTTTTCACCTCCATCCCATCAAACACACTTCGAGCCATCAAAGAGTCACTGCACCTAAAATAGAAATCCACAAAAGCCGTCGACAGAAAAACCGAATGTTGAACTCGTATCCTCCCATCAACAACAACAAGTCCATGAATCTGTCTTCCTATCCTCCAACCCAAATTCATTTCCCTCCCACACATGGATACCATACTAGCCAACAATTCCGGCTTTGGAAGAAAACCAAGAAAGTAAAAATCTTTCAACATTTGCAAAGCTTCTACAAGCAACCCATTTTGCAAATAAGCATTGATCATTGAATTCCAAGTGATGGCATCTCTGTGAGGCATTGTATCAAACACTTGGCGTGCTGATTCGATATCAGAAAACTTCGCATACATAGAAAGAATTGAATTCGAGACAATTGGGTCGGTGTGTGAGCCTGTGATAAGTGCTAAGCAATGAAGCTGTGTACCAAATGCATGAAATTGGGTAAAGGAACAAGCTTTGATCACTGATGGAAGAACAAAAGGGATGGAATTGAAATGGTGAGCAGAGAAATGAAGTTGTGTGAAAAATTGAAGTGTTTGGTAATGAAGACCCTTTGAAACCAAGGTTTTTATATGGTCTGAAGGGGAATGTGTGGGGACCACAGTGGATAGGAATCTTCTGGTGATGAATGAGATGCAATTGGATTGCAGAGGATTCAGATTCAGACTCAGAATCATTGTGTTTCAATCTAAGATAGTGCAAAAAAAAATTTCTAAGCATTAAAGTCTAACCTCCAAAATATAAAATAAAATAAAAATCTTAACGAATATAATATTGATAAAATAATCAAGAAAAATATCCCTTAACACTTTTTTTAAGAGATTTTTTTTTTTGAAAGAAGAAAATTACAAAGATTAAGAAACTAATATAGGGATGCTACTTCTCATTACAACAAGCTAAAAATTAAAAATTAATAGATAAAGTGAAACAATAAGATTGAATAATCATTGAAGAGGAGTCATAGTGACCTAAGTTGGCAACAAACTCAAGACAAGAGTTTGCTTTCTTGTAAATATGTTTCAACGTCAATTTAGAAAATGGATAAGCCAGAGATTGTTGAGTAAGAGAGCTTGAAAAACCATAATATAAGTTGAAAGTGCATCGAACAATCTAAATAACAATATGAGGATTACATTTCACGAAAAGAAAAGTAATACCCTAACCACATGTGAGCTTGAGATCCAAGAAAGGACCCCAAAGCTAAAACCAAAGTAGTAGCTAAGAGTTTCAATATTGCAATAGAATCGCTTCTTAAAAAAAAAAATATTGCAATAGAATCCTTTGATGAAGTTTCCAAAATAATCTCATATTAAACCACCACAAACAGAGGAGCAAATAGTGATATTAAAATATTATGAGTTTGTCAAAAAGAAAGTAATATTATGAGTTTGATTTTTATATTGAATAATTTTTTGTCATTTTTACTAAAAAAAATATGAACTTCAAATCATTAGAGTTTTTTTCCTTTAAAATTACGTGTTAATGTCAAATACGAAAAAGAAAATCAACTTGTTAACACCAAATAAGAAGAAAAAAAGATCGTAACAATTATTATTTACGTGGGTCCATCAATTTGATTTTTTTGTCCTTTTTACCCCCCGATAATCTCATGGACACATAGCAAATAAAATGTGTGGATATAAACCCCTTCTTTTTTTATTTAACATTTTGTTTTGTGTAATCCTCTCCTTATTTCAGTTTTGGTATAGATATTTTTTAGGAAAAAAAGTCATGGATAACTAGTAATGATTTTTTTTTAGTGAAAATGATGTTAATTTTTATCAAAAAATTTCATCCACGTGATGTAAATCTATATTTGAGGTTTGTCAAATGTTAAATGTGGATATATGTTTCAATTGAGATTTGATCATTGACTTTACCTTATTGTGGGAGTTTTTTTTTTTTTTTTTCTTG
>Ga0099826_10001478_pt1 | contig 14150 bp, 6 predicted proteins | sample Mtrugardesep15_FD_76830 | JGI IMG/M metagenome (GOLD analysis project Ga0099826, IMG submission 76830) | Root nodule microbial communities of legume samples collected from California, USA - M. trunc garden sep15 | ecosystem: Host-associated > Plants > Roots > Nodule | place: USA: California... | reverse complement strand
GATTGGTTCTATGGCATTCTTGCATCCCTTGGTCTCTGGCAAAAAGAAGCCAAGATTCTCTTCCTTGGTCTTGATAATGCCGGCAAAACTACCCTTCTTCATATGCTCAAAGATGAGGTCTTTTAATCCTTTTTTTCTTTGACCCTTTTGAATAAAAATTCGATTTTTTGAATAAAGATTTAATTTTTGATGTTTTTATTGCAGAGATTAGTTCAACATCAACCGACCCAACATCCTACTTCGGAGGAATTGAGTATTGGGAAGATCAAGTTTAAAGCTTTTGATTTGGGTGGTCATCAAATTGCTCGTAGAGTTTGGAAAGATTATTATGCTAAGGTTGAATCTCTTGATCTATTTCTTGATTATCAAATTTTTGGATTCTTCATGTGATTTTAAGGGTTTGGTTAATTTGTTTTAAATTGATTATGTAGTGCATGGTTTTGATGATTTATTTTTGTTATTGCCTTTGTGCTGATTTGGTTTTCAGTTGCATGGATCTGTTGATAGGTTTTTCTTGGTTTGTTAGTACCTTTCTGTTAATTTGTTTGTGTCAATTCCTTGGCGAGGTTATGATCTTAGGTGTGTCTGGTGTCTAACACGTGTTAATGCCTGACACTTAACGGTGTACACATGTACTCCCTCCGGTCACATCTATAAGCAAATATTCTCTTTTCAGGTTCATTGAATAACTCATGCATCTGGATTATATTCATTGAATAGTATGCATGAGTTATTTGTTGAACCTGAAAAGAAAGTATTTGCTTATAAATGTGATCGGAGGGAGTAGTTACATTCAACAATTTCATTTTCTTAAATTACTATTGATGTCTACGTGTCAGTGTCAATGTTGTGTCAAGTGTTTGTGCTTCTTTGGCTATGATATCACTAAGATGTTCAAAAACTCGGTTATTTGTAGCTTCTTTAGGCACTTAATTTGACGTTTTTCCATTCAAATTGCATTTGTAAAACAATTATATTGTTTGGTTAATTTGTTTCAACTTGATTAGGTAGTGCATGGTTGTTTTAAGTGATTTTTATTGTTTTGTTAGTGTTGATTTGCTTTTCAGTTGGATGGATCTGTTGATAGGTTCTTGGTCTTCGTAAGGTTTTTTGATTGTTTCATATTTTATACTCTATTGATTGACAAAGTTATTATGATTTAGGCGTGTCATGTGTCCGACATGACACCAACACATGTTACATTTAACACTTTAATTCTCCTAAATTGTTGTCTACCTACATGTCAGTGTCGTGTCCATGGTTCTGGATATGATGTATCTACGATGTTAAAAAACTTTGTTATTTTGTAGCGTCTTTAGGCACTTAATGAATGTCTTTTCATCCAAATATCATTTCTATATCAAATATATTGTTTGATTATTTTATAACTTTCTGCCCATGTTGGCTTGTTAATTAGTTGCACTCTTTGTAGCACTGACACTTTATATTGAACATGTGTCCGGTGTCCGACACGTATCAGTACATTTGATTACATTCAACTAATTCATTTTCTCACATTATTACTGGCGATGTCAACGCTTGAGTGTTGTATATGTGTCTATGTAAGTGCTTCATAGGTGTTACTTCTTGTTGTATGAGGTGCTGGATTTTCATATGCGGCGATCTTTTGCTGCAGTTGCTATAAATATTTGAAATTTTTATTCTAAAATTGTTAGATTCTGGCTTTGAGCAACTTTTTATGACTCATTCTTGGTAATAATTTACACAACACAAGTGCTCACTAATCACTAAGTTTATGCCTTCATAATCCCAGATAAAGCTCTTCGTATTTATCTGATTCGGCAAAAAGTTACTGGAAGATTCGCTGATAACACCCCTCTAAACCTTTCAGGAGGTGTTTACTAGTTGCCTTCCACACATGTACTGTTTTCCTTTAACAAAAAGTTGAGAGAAAGAACACACATAAGAGTGGGAGAACAAATAACTGATACATAGATTATATCTGTATAAAAGGATTCAAGACTTTCTAAAAATTTTGATCTTCCCATTTAAACACTAGAAGACATACCCTTGAATTGACATATGGCCTGTTTTGATCTGACGTGTTTGAGCTAACATATGCACTTGTGAGACTGTTCGCGAGAGCTTGTGGAGACAACTTATAACATGTGCAGAAGTTTCATGCCGCTTATTTCCATAAGCTCTCCAAGACAGTTTATAAAAATAGCTTATAATTTATATGTATAGAGTTTGACTTTGTTTTATTTTTGTTAGAGAAATAAACTTATACGTAAGCATTTATATGATAAGCGCTTAAGCGCTCAATTAAGCCGTTTATCTAAACAGAGCCATATTCTTTCACCTTTAGACAGGAGAGATTTCCAATAACAAAAGTTTGAAGTTTGTTTGGTAAATATTGCTTAGTATCTATATATATCACCTTTCCATCCACCAATTCAGCTTTATGTTTGACTTGAACAAATTTCTTGTGTCTTTATTTGATATGACTATATACCAATATACTATAACTTCTAGAGTTGTTGGATATGGCTTTAGAATTCTCACCTATGCTGGTTATCCAGGTGGACGCTGTAGTTTACCTAGTCGATGCTTACGACAAAGAGAGGTTTGCAGAATCTAAGAAGGAGCTTGACGCCTTGCTCTCAGACGAGTCCTTAGCAAATGTTCCATTTCTTATTCTAGGAAACAAGATTGACATCCCATATGCAGCTTCAGAAGACGAGCTACGATACCATCTCGGCCTAACCAATTTCACCACAGGCAAAGGCAAGGTCAATCTTACAGATTCCAACGTTCGACCTCTTGAAGTGTTCATGTGCAGCATTGTCCGCAAGATGGGATACGGCGAAGGCTTCCAGTGGCTTTCACAGTATATCAAGTAGAGTCCAATCTGTTTGCTGGTCAACTAGGCACTGTTCTGCAGTTAAATTACAAGTTATTTACCTTTGTTTTTGCTTTTGATTGGATTATTTCGATACAACTGCAGTAATATTACATGATAATAACATTTGTATGTTTAGAGATTATTTTTTTGGGTGGAATATTGTCCTTTAAAATACTTGATTCTGTTGTAGGATGGCATGACTTGGCAGAAACTTAAATAATTTTTAAGAATCTTAATACAGTTATTTTTCCTCTTAGATATTAATGGAAGCAGAGTTTTCTCTTCTTTTAAGCTTATGATCTGACTGGGTTTCTGTGACAATGTTAATTTTAATAATGTAATGAAGACAGTAAAGAAAATCAAATTCCATTGCAAAAAGAGAGGGACAGACTTCCTTTGATATATTACAATTCCAATGTACTTAGGCCCTCCTCTAATCTCTCATTCTTGTTATTTATGGCCTATGCTCAACTAATTAATAGACTACTATATTAGAAAATAGAAACCACTGTGTAGTTGGACTGTGGTTTTTTAGTTAACTTTGTATGCGACACATTTTTTGTTGTTGTTGATTTATGACTGAGTCTTGAATTATCTTGAAGTTTCTATATAATACATCAACTTATCTGAAAAATTCATCTTTATCAATGACACATCATATAATTCATGATTTGATAAGCATGGCTTTTGATGTGGACCTAATTCAATTGTAAACCCTTTTATTAGATTGGCTATGACAACTCCATTATTTTGGTTGACAATATTACCAAACTAATTTTTTTTTTTTTATCATTGTATACTGTCTCATTTTAATTGTTACAGTTGCATTTTTCCTTGTATTAGATGTTTCATTTGAGTTTTACACGATTATTAATGAAATGATTAATAATGTTAATTTTAATGGTAAAATGAGTATCATTTACTAAAATACCCTTATTATTTATAGTTAGTCAAATAGTATAGATGATTCAAATGTAATTTTTGTTTTGAAGAAGGATTCAAATGCAATAAATAAGAGTATGTTAGTGGAAAAGAATAATAAATGTTGTATTGATATTATAAAAGAGACAAATAATTTGAGACAAAGAAAATAGAAAAGAGGACATCTAATTTGAGATGGGAGTAACATTTAAATCAACTCAATTAACCACTTTCTTAGGAACCGTGCACAAAAATACGACACTTAATATGAGTCGAAGGGAGTATTCATGATTCATAATATGATTATTGATCTAATATCCATCCATATGGACTTGGTCAAATTCTAGACCTTTTTATTAGATTATCTAAACTCATTTTTTGTTTTTATAAAAATTATTAAAAACAAAATGTGTCATGTTAACTAGTGCTCCAGAAACACTGGTTTATGAAACAGAGAAGATAAGTTTAGCATTAAAAATAACATTTTTTTACACTTTTAGGTATTGTATTACACAAGTTTCAAAAATTCTTAGTATACTTGTTTTCTTAACTAGTGTCTCAGGGATACTGGTTAGTATTTTTCTTTATCGGGTAGAATGGACCGACCATATTCCATGTTTGCAAGGTATGCACATGATATGCAGTTGGATGTTACATTGGAGTATGCAAGGAAAATTACGGATTTGGGACAAAAACCTAATGGATGTGTACAATGGTTTGGTCTAATGTCAGCCATAACTAAAATTTAGTCGAATAATGTTTTGCATGTTGGGGAGAATATACTGAATTTAGAAAACAGTTTGGTATTGTAGAACATGATAATAAGAGAATAAGAAAAAACCACATGCCTAGAATAGAAAAGTTGTGAATTCTGTTTTTGCAAATGGAAAAAGGTGGAGTTGAACCATATGTATAGTATAATCAATTATGCTAGTGTTCCTTTCCACATATACTTTTGTGGAGATATTAATCACTCATTATAGTGTCAACTTTATCATTACATAAAAGTTTCTACAACAATTATGTCTAATAATCACATCAAAGAAGGCCTTATCATTTAAGTTACATATTTCATCTTGCACCAGAAACATCCACCAAACATCTTAATTAAGCATGAAAGCTTCAAAATGACCCATTTCAAGATATTAAATCAATTTGAAAGGGTCATTAGCTCAATTTGCACACTATGGAATTTACAAGATCTACATGCTATACATAAAATAAAATAAAAAAACACTAGTTTGTTACATTACACAAGTCTAAAGAAATGGGATGCATCCCAAACATAAACCTTTCATAGAAACTTATGATGTCTTTGTTGTTAACATGTCCACATCAGAATTGATGAGTTCTTCTAATTCAAGTTCCAACTGCACAAAGCAATTCTACCAAGTTAATAACCATGTCAAATCATAATAATAAGAATTTAAATAGTTAATACAAGTCAAATACATGGTTAATTACATTTAGTAGATGGTTGATGAATAGAAAAAAAATGTAACGCAACTCATCAACCATCCACATAACGAAATTAATCACATATTTGAACGGCGCTAACCATCCACGTTATTGTCGTTATTTCGTGTTAAATTTGTGTGTCAAAATATCATTTATCCTATTTTAGTCACCTTTGCTTGACTATGTGCCATCTTCATCCTGCTATACTCTTGTTGTGCTTTCTTAGAACGGAACATGGCTTGCACGCGTACAACAGATCTCTCAACACGTTCTTCCGCTTGTTTCCTACCAGTCTTAATGAAGTCCTCCTCTACATCGCTTTCCTGCTTCTCATCTATGTCTTCGTCCGGATTCACCTCAAGCCCGCGGAAACCTTTTCTCTTTAAAAGCCAACGCAGGATTACCTTCTCAAGAATTCCAACAGACCATAGAATCTTACGATATTGCCTACGAGCTTGAAAGCCTCTAAATGCAGCCTGTATAAAAAATATAACCAATCAAACATTAACAACTTAGAGAAAAATTCAGGACAATCAACAATAACAGAAGCGCAGCTCTTACTTGAATTCTAATAGCCTGACGTCGCATGTGGAGAAACTCTTTACGCAACTTCCATGAACGGAATCTGTACTGGATCCGAGCAGCGGCTGCCATCGCTTTTTTTCTCTCAAAGTTGCGAAAGGCATGTTGAATTTTCATTGCTGCTACTATCTGGCGTGCTTCCTCCTCTGGACTGATAAATTGAACCGACTGATATCGTAATTTTAGTGAGTGCTCCCTAAACGCTGCTTGTATGCGTGCTGCCGCCTCGGCTGTTGTCCGGTAAGCTGCCAATGTATCCTTCAAGTACACTTGGTCCTCTGTAAGGTTCTCAGCATTTACTGGATCAGTTGTAGTGGTTTGGAGTGAACCACTGATATTTCCAGCTAAGCTCATGTCATTGAACTGCTCAACCAGACACTTTTCTGAAAGATAAGCAGCTAAACCGTCATATCCGTGCATATAAGCAAGATCAGCAGCAGTACAGCCACCAGGGTATTCGGGAGTTGGATCTGTCACCAAATTGGGCTTTGCTCCACAAGACAACAGCGTAGCAACCATATTCTCCCTATGACAAATTTCAAACAAACAAACAATGATACTTCCGTTCAGGCTCATAACTAGACTAGAGGGAAATAAATGCATATAAGAAAGTGTTTCTGCATAAAAAGCCTACAGCGCTTAGGGAAACAGAAAACCACATTTGTCATAGTTATGTATGTATCTTTAGGGAAACAGAAAATGAAAACAACTTGAACGTGAAGCAATGTCAGAAAAATTGGGTACACCATCAATTTGGTCTCTCAAATATCACGCTCTCCTGTTTGGTCTCTAAACTATATGAGAATAATAAACAGTCTTTGAACCATATGAAATCTATCAAGTTAGTCTCTAAACTATATGAAATCCATTTCTTTAGTTCCTTGTATCTTTTGTTAGATACAACAAAATGGAATAATTTGACGGATTTCAAAAAGTTTATGGGCTAACTTGACAAATTTCGTATAGTTTAAGGACTGCTTATTATTTTTATAAACTTCAAGGACTAAATAGCAGTGAGAGTGATACTTAGGGGACAAAATTGAGGGGTTACTCTTAGAAAATCATTTAGATCAATGTTGCAACAAATCTGATTGTTCAAACAAGTGGAGTGGCAGTGTATCATACATTCCATTAAATGCTGCCCAATGAAGAGCTGTCCATCCAAATTTGTCGCGGAAATCCAGGGACAAGCCCGACCATGAAAACAAAGTAATAGCCCAAGTATATCCCAACATTGCACACAAATGAATTACACTTTGGCCTTGTGCATCATACTCAGTAGTCTTACATCCTAAAACAATATGTTCCAAAAGCCATTCCCTGAGTTTGTTTTTCAACGCAATTTCGAACAAGGTATTTTTTGCTTGCGGAAATGGAGGTGCGTTTGCGTCAGACGACTTCATGAAGTGTATAAAACTTTTGGAAAGAAATAATGTTTTGGACGCAAATTTTTTAGTATCTTTCAGTGCAGTAGGTGATACTTCACTAGAGAAAACATCAAGGGTCTTCGGTGTTGTAAAAAGCAAATGAGAAAGCCTCATTTGAAGACGAAATTCAACCCAGTTGTATGTCTCCTCCATTGAAGCAGCAGGGTCGTGCAAAATAGGAGTGCGATATTCAAAATTAACAACTTGGCTAATAGGCTTATGGCCATCGAAGCTCAAATAGAGATTCACGAATCCAGGAGAATGCGGCAATACCCAACATCGGTAAACTCCAACCTGAACAGTTTCTACAGGAACACTTGTTTCGCCACAGACACACATTATATTGGACTTTGCAAGGTGTTGATAATCATAGAGAAAATATCCAGTTACTAGGACCTGCAAAAAGTAAAGGGCCATGGATGTTCAATTATAATTGCAAAATAACGGTATTAAAGAAGCCTACAATAACAAAATAATTAATTGCAATTAGATATATGAGAAAAAGAAAAAGGAAACCTTTGTTTTCTCAGTGGAAGAAACCCATGAAGGGGCCACCTCAGTAATATGAAATACTTGTTCCGGAAGAGAAGATTGTTGATTATCCATCACCAGTGATGAAAGTGGATCATGAACATACGAAGGAATGGACGATTCAAGAGTTGACGCCTCTACAGAACATGGTGTGTAAGATATGGCATTGTTCATCCACGTTCCAAAGCTATTCTGACTTTGCAAACCTTCATTGACTAAAGTGTCAACGGAATCAACACCACCAAAAGTCGTAGAATGATTCTTTTGAACGTTAACACTTTCTGGGAAACAGTAAGTAACATTACTGCTCCCAGACTCTGGCGGAGTTAGAATACCATACGAAGGAATTTCTGAGGAAGGATTACCAGCAACCTGTTTATAAAAACTCTATAGGTTAGAACAACAGTTGTACGAGTACAAAGCCGGTATCACTAGAAGACAGAAAAAGGAAGGTATTATCTTACATTGTCAAAGCTGCCATTCGGCGAGCTTTGATTTAGTTGATAGTAACGCAGTTCGTTTCCTGCCAAAAGTTAAATTTAAAGTATAAAATTGTAAGGTTCTTTCCGAACAAGCCATTGGTTCTGATAAAGCAGAAACAATTACCTCCATTTTGTATAGTAGGGGTATTAACATTAGAAGCCACTAGTTCATCCCAATCGAGTGTATTCAGCTCATGAAGCTTCTGTTCATGACTTCTGACGGTTAAATTTCCATTAAGACCTACCTCCAAAACAGTAAAGGGAATGAGAATATGTATCGACAGTCAAGGATAGAAACCAACAATATCTATGACGACAACAATATATCATAACCAAATGAAAACTATCTAGATGTCATTTCTTACCATTCGTATAAGCACTGTTGGTTCCAGAATCTAAATCTTCTGATAGAATCCATGGAGTAGTTGGATCAGAAATAGGACTCGAATTTGAATTTAACGGTGTAACAGGAGAACTTTGAGACTGTATCAATCCACAACCTAATGAATGTTAGCAAGCCCAATTTTCTTCAATAAATAAATAGATCACATGGTAAGGCATAAATCACACATATCAATCATGGGACTTCGGAGACAAGACTCCTCTAAAGTGAGCAAGAAAGGTTATTTCAATTCAAATTGCATAGTGATTTCAACCCATGAAAATACTCGAGGGTCTTTCTATCAGACAAAGCAATACATATGTCTTTATTTGTCGGTGAAGTTCAATTTTTAAGAGGCAAAGGAAGAAAGAAAATGATTAAGACGACCTCTTGTGTTTCACGATAATGAACCAGGACTATGTGCTCCAGACTCCTGAAAGAAAAACAATAAAAACAATCGGAAGTCACTTTACTATTTGCAGGCTTCTTTTTATTCTGTTAAATAAAAGCAAGAAATATGAAAACACAACCACTAATACGAACATGCATACATAATATATAGGAATTAAGACCTTAAGGGTTAAGCTAAACATCGATATACATACTTATCAAGCAACCAATAACATCTTCGAACAAAGCCTGGGTTATCTTGGCCGTGTGCATAATACACGTGGATTCTCTCTTCATTACCAACCTGATTGATAAGGGGAAATAAGAATGAACAGTCAATATGCTCCCTCGAAACATCAACTAATATGCTCTCTTCATAATATAACTAACATAATTACGGAATGATAAAAATGTGAATAAACATAAACATTGTACACAGTCAATATGCTCCCTCAAAACATCAAATAAGCAAAACAGTGAAGAAAATTAAAATTCTCACTTTTAAGTGCTCATGAGCTTCTTTAACAGTTTTCCCGTCATTTTTCTTTTTCCAGTTGTGCCCATCTTTTCGGAAGTTCCTAAGCATCTTGCGGTCAAATAGTACAACAGTACCACCTGTTTTACACACGACATTAAAATAAGTTAGCACTGAAATCCTGTTTGACATCATATATTTCACAATAAGGTGAACGCTTCCGAAGTTCTCTTTTTGATGCAAAGTAATCACTTAATCAAAATTCCATTTAATAGATCTACGTAGGAAGAATGCGAATCTATTAAAGAAAGACCAGGTTAGTTCTGATAGCAATATACTTTTGGGCAAATTCAATGGCTTGACATGGATAGTAAAATATTTGTAATTGCTGAGTATGGCGTGAATCTCATTCGGACGAAGCCATCTGCTTTTTGCTTCCTCCAAGGTTTCGCCAACATCCAGGTCTGTGTCATATATAATGAAACTACTTTAGAACTATGAATCAACAGATAAGAGCAATATCTTGCTAACAGTTAATGACTAAATCTGCAGCAACATGTTTCTACTTCTACTCATTGTTCTTATAGCATACGCAATACATTTAATTTGTTCTAAACTATATGTCGATGGAATTCAGTTAAGCTGAAGTCAGTCCAGTATTTCAAATATATCGTAAAAAGGAAATTGTTACTGTTTTAGATAAGCTTCTCAACATAAGTTGAAATTAGTTTATGCTTTTTCTAGCCTTTACTAAAACACCTATACAAAATGAAAAAGCAAATTTCTAAATGAAGAACCAAGTACTTATTTTAATTAAGAAACTCCCCTAAGCTACAAGCCAATTCAATTAACCTTAGTCTATCAATGAACAAGGAAAAAATGGCTTCTAATATTAGGAAAAAGCACAACAAATAGGAGAGCTGTCATGATACCCCTTTTTTTCTTTGTAATCGGTACCCTTAATCGGCTGGTGAGTTAAGGTACACCGAAAGATTTCTAATTAAACAAAAGGTCCTGAGTTCAAACCCTGACAAAACTAACGCAACCACTAACTTACTAACATCTATCTATTTAAAAATAAAAGTTGTCAAAGATTTGAGGAAGGCAAGAAAAGTACTATCTACAACCGACAAAACTTCTTTTTACACTCCTAAGTTGCATCCAAAATTACATACTTGCATCTTTAGAAGCTAAAACAATATATAGTTTTAACCATACCAAACAATTAAACATCAAAATAATTCCCTCCACAAAAAGATAAAATAAATAATTAAACCAAACCAAGGTAGCATAATCAAAATTAAAACATGATTATGAGCATAATCCAAAGTTAAGAATGCATTGTACTACCTCTCAAGGTGTGGAATCCATGTATCTCAGAACCAACAAGCTGTCCTGTGAAGTTGTTTTGTGCCATCATCACAGAACAACAAAAAACCTATGACAAATTTTTCTCTTATGTTCTTACCACAAACATCATAACCTACAACAACATTAATAGAAACAATAAATTCAGCAGCAACTACACGACAAAAAAAACAACAGTTATTAATACTAAAACTGTAACTGTGAACAGAAAAGGAAAAATAATAAAGGGTCAGAAAAAAAGAGAGGAAAAGATGATAAATTTACATGAATTTGGAGAAGAGGGTCTGTTGTGAATGGATGAAAGAGAAAAAGTAGTCAGAGCTGAATATTAATGACACTCTGTTCTTCTTTGTCTTCTGTACCTTTTTCTATTTTCTTTTCTTTCACACTTTCTAATTTCTGTTACTATTACAGTTACTATTTGTTCAAAATAAATTAGATAGCATTTTTTTTAAAGTTAAATATGATTTTAGCTCTTATAAAATTATATACTTTCAAATTTTAGTTTTTCTTACTAAATTTTAATAGAAATTTTAGTCCTTAAAAATATTTAGTTTGTAAGATTGGTCTCTATTTAAAAATCCTTTTACAAAAAAAAGAATATTTTTAATCTTTAAATAGTCCATATAAACTAAATATAGGGATTAGAAGTGAATAGACCTTTTTGATGGATTAAACTTGAAAGACCATAATTTTGTACTGACAAATTTTTTTTTTAATAAGGTAAAATGGGATATATATTAACACCAACAGAGAGTCTTTGAAAGTACAAAGTGTGCCAACAAGGACTTCAGAAGTTTACAAGCAGTTCAGTTAAAACCAAAGGAAAAAAAAAATTAGCCGATGCCAAGACAAACAAAAGGGCTCGACCACCATATATAAAAGCTTAAACCAAAAGTCTCATTATATGCCTTCAACCACCAAAAAGAATGTAATTTCACTTTCTCTAGTAGTTGGTGAGCGGTGCTTTCAATGTTCTTAAATAATTTGTTGTTGCGCTCGGTTCAGATAACTTAAACACAACAAAGCCAAAGAAGCTGCATAAAAGAGCGTCGAGACAGAGTACTACCTGCTGAGTGCATAAATTGAACAAAATGGTCACTTAAATGATCCAGATCAGCGAGTTCAACACCAATCTAAGATCTAACAAGACTTCAAAGGGAAGCAAAAGAGGGACAAAAAAGAAGCACATGATGAGCCGACTTTATGGCTTCACACCCTATCACATAGAATTGCGAGTCATGAGGAATAATTCCGCGAATCACCAAATTTTCCCTTGTCGACAACCTATTCCGCAAGAGCCTCCACGCCAAAATAGAAACATTAAGAGAAACATGTTTGTGCCAAATTAAATCTGAAGTAGCATTCGAACGCTGAGCCTCCTGACTAGTTAACAAGGTATACACACACTTTACTGAATAACCGTCGTTATGATTAAGCCTCTAGTGCCACTTATATGTAGACTGCAAAGAAATATCATGTAATATAGTCCTACACTCCCCACACAGATCCTCCTCCCACGCCTACAAACGACGACACCGCCGCCACGACTCCCCTCCTTCATCCCACCCTAAACTTTTATCAGCCAAGTCGAGTAGGCAACAAAACCGCTACATAAAGGAACTCCTCCTAATCACAAGTTTGTCCAGAAAAATTTTCAGCCCCATTCCCAACCCTTCTCTCAAGACACTCCTCAAACCACCCTCCTAAATCAACACTTACTTCATCACAAATTTTCGCTACCTCTCGCCACCACTTCGTTCCCCAACCACCAACCTCCCTACCTCCTCACCATAACAATCTACCAACACCCTATACCATAAACCACCTCTATCAACTAACATCTTCCAGCACCATTTACGTTAAACTCCTTCATCTGCCTAACCCCCAAACCTCCATACTCCTTTCCTAAACAAACATGTTTCCACCCAATCCAATTTTTTTCATATGATCCTCATTTCCCCCACCCCCCAAAAATAGTTATTCAATAAAGATTCAAAAGAAGAGATTATACCTGTGAAGTTTTGAAGAAGGAAAGAACATAGACAAGTAGAGAAGTCAGGACATACTTGAGAAGAATCAAGCGACCACCAAAAGAAAGAAATCGGCTCTTCCAACCAGACAATCTATCTTTAATACGAGTCAAAACCGAATCCCAAAAAGATAACCGCTGTGGATCACCACCAAGCGGAATGGCCAAATCCATAAAAGGCACCTTACCCACTTTACACCCCAGAACAGTTGCCGCCTCGTTCAACCACGAATCAACAATATTTACACCAACTAACATACTCTTATTACAATTCACCTTCAACCTTGACATCGCCTAAAAGAAGAACAAGAACAACCCACAAAGCACAGACTGCAAATGTGAAATAACAGTGGGAGTCATTGAACCAATGTTGTACCCATGGAAAAGGTTCGAATGCACCATGGCTTTCATCATCAGATTCAAGCCCTCCGCTGTTAGCAAAAAAAGAAAAGAAGAAAGAGGATCACCTTGTCTCAGTCTCCTCTTCAAAGAAATTTCATCAGTGGGGCTGCCATTAACTAACACAGATCTTGTAGCCGTGCACACACATTCTTTAATCCACTTCCGCCACAAAGTGGGAAAGACATTCTCTTCAAGACCGCATCAAAATACCCATAATCCACATAGTCGTATGCTTTTTCAAAATCTACTTTAAATAACAAAAGCTTCTTCTTATATTTAAACTTTTTTCAAATTTAATAATATTTTTGCTTTTCTCATGTAAATTAATTTTTCTTTCATGTTAAAATCTTATGCTTAAAAACGATACAAATGTTGGACTAAACTATATCACAATATGGTAAAAAGAAGATCAAGTTGGACTAAACTCTATAAAAATGAATTTTATATCTTAAATATTATAAATTGAACATGTCAAATATAAGACAAAATGGAACAAACTGATCCATTTATAAAGTCAAAATTAATTTTCTAATCTTCTCTTATATTTGACTCATATAGTATGCAAAGAAAACTTATTTAATAAATCACTTTGGTTTTATGAGTTAGCCTCATATTTTTAATATTGTTTGAATTAGTGATCTTATTAACTTGTCATTTTTGTTGTCTTCGTGGCTTTTATTCTAGACTTTTTTTTTTTGATTAATCATGAATTTTTTAATGATAATTTTTTTTCATACTTATTTTTAAATCAACTCATGTGGGTATTTCAAAATTTTGAATTATTTTTTGAAATAATAGTTTTACTTTATAGAAATCTCTCTTACAAAAGTTTAT
>Ga0099826_10001477_pt1 | contig 14153 bp, 3 predicted proteins | sample Mtrugardesep15_FD_76830 | JGI IMG/M metagenome (GOLD analysis project Ga0099826, IMG submission 76830) | Root nodule microbial communities of legume samples collected from California, USA - M. trunc garden sep15 | ecosystem: Host-associated > Plants > Roots > Nodule | place: USA: California... | reverse complement strand
TCTTGGGGGTCCAAAACTGCTAAAGAATCAAAACATAGGGGGCTGTTTTGTATTTAAATTAGTTAGGGGTCCATAACCGCAACTTTTGGAAAGATAGGGGTCCAAAAGTGCAATTAAGCCAAAATAATATTATCAAATACCATTTCTTTCAAAATGGAGGGCCAGTGCGCAAAAAAAAAAATGCATTGCTAGACCATATTTTTGACGCATTCACGCAATTTGTAATGGTCATTGTGTTGAGTTCAAACATTCTTAATTTCAAACTCAATAATTTTTATTTTAAAAAATATTAAAATTTATATCCGTGAACTTAACTTAATTAGTAGAAATAATGCATAATATATGCAGGGTCGAAGTTTAAACTTAAACACACATTTAAATATGTGAGCTCCAACCATTAAACTATTTAAAAATAAATCTCAATCTAATGTTAAAGAATGTACTCATGCATGGGTCAAAAAATTTGATAGGAGGGAATCCGATTTGGAGGTTGTAGAAGGTCGCCAACCACCTGTCATCAACTTTATGGGTGCATGCACCAACACACCTTAAGGCTGTCTATAAAAACAAGACACAACAAACCCAACGTCTCAAACCATTTTGATATCGAAGAATGCACATAATTCAAAGTTCAATATTGACACTCTAACGTAAAATTGGTAAAATGGCTTTCAAGTTTAATTACACAAATTCATTGGATATGAGAACTTTGTGACAAAATTGATTTAATTTGTCTATAAATTATCTCAACTGACAATATTTATACAGTTAGGTTTGACACATTTGCTCAGAAATTTACAGTTTAAATTTAACTTCGCTATTGTATGTGAATTTCATGTTATATTTGTCACGTGACAAAAAGTAATTGATTTGATTTAAATGATATGATCATATCCATATCCGATCATGAATGCATCCCCTCATTTTGCTTGTATGTGCTGGGTGTTTGAATTGAATCTATATACATTGTACAAAAGGAGTAAAAGAAGAAGAGAATCACAATCACTACAAACCAATAACCATATATCATCAAAATAATTACAAATATACAAAAACATAACATAATAGTTAAAAAAGCTTTTGCTAAAAAAAAAAAAAAAAGCTTAAAAATTATTCCCAATATATGTTGGTCCAAATAGCAAAGAATTTGATTATGATCTTGCATTAACTCACTATCTTAACAAGTTCATTTTGATTAAAATTAACCATGTGCTGATAACCTAGAGAGGGAAAAAAACAAAAAACTGACAAACTAGTACTGCTATCATTAATAGCAAATAGTTTGATTATGATCTTAGCAATAACTCACTCGCTTAATATGTTCATTTTGATTGAAATTAACCATGTGACAAGAAAGAAAGAAAGAAAAAGCAAAAATCATACAAAATAGTACTGCTATTATTATCGGCAGCAAAAAATTGATTATAATCTAAGCAATAACCCACTTTCTTTTTCTTTTTAGGGAAATAACTCTCTAAATAAGTTCATTTTGATTGAAATTAACCACGTGCAAATAACCTAGACAGAATTTCTCACAAAAAACTAAAAGAAACAATCATACAAATGGGAGTGCTACTATTATTATTGTGGTGAGTTCTGATTAATATAAACTTCAGTTGGGTCAGTATGGGTTGAAGAATCATGTTCAAATCGGAGCTGAAATAATCCTTAACCAGATTTTCCTATCCTTTAAGATTATCAAAGATCCTTTACATTAACAAATGGCGGGACAAGACAAAAAAAGAAAAAAAGAAGTTGCAAGACCATGATTACTCATAGTCGAATTTGTATCCATCCATATACATTTGTGGTCGTTAGATTGAAATTATACCGTTCAAATTTCAACAATACTTTATTTCTACTATCTGTAAGCAGAAGTGAATTAAAGAAATTTGATGTATTTAAACGAAATTTTAAAACAAATACTTTAATATTATTTGACCAACTTTTACTTATATTGAGTATTTGAAATATTAAGATTTCCTTTTAAAAAAAAGAAAAGATTAAAATATGTATGTTTAATTTCGATTCAACGGTCACAGTCACTGGTCACTATGTGATGACCAAGAGCAAAGAATCCAATTATTAAGAAGTTGCACCAACCACCCGTCATCAACTTATAGGGTGCATGCACCAACACACCTTAAGGTTGTCTATAAAAACAAGACACAATCAATCTAAAACCATCTCAATCACTTGCAAACAACACACACAAAAAACAAAACTTGCACCAGCAAGTGATCAGAGTGAAGGATCAAAATCTACTCTCTCACGTAAAATATAAGTATGATGGCAAAACCTTGTTCTAACGATTCTAGTTCAGTTACCATCCTCTCAAAATTCACTGTTTTCCCAAACCAAAAATCAACCCTAGCAGACCTCAAACTCTCAATCTCGGACCTCAACATGCTATGTTGCCATTACATCCAAAAGGGAAATCTCTTCACGTCACCATCTCTCCCTTCTCAAACGCTCATCCCCCACCTTAAAACCTCTCTCTCTAAAACCCTAACAATCTTCCCCCCACTCGCTGGCCGTTTTGTGACCGACTCTGCCGGTCACATCTTTATAACATGCAATGATGCTGGCGTGGATTTTATCCAAGCCAGCGCCACTGATCTCACTATCACTGATCTTTTATCACCATCTGATGTCCATCCAGCATTCAAACAATTCTTCCCATTCCACCGCAAAATCAACCACACTGCTCATTTCTCACCGATTTTAGCTGTTCAGGTCACTTCCCTCGCAGATGGAATCTTCATTGGCATCGCTGTTAGCCACGCCGTCACTGACGGTTCAACCTTCTGGAATTTCTTCAACACGTTTGCAGACATTTCCAGAGGACTCACACACGCTAACAGAATCCCTGATTTCCGCCGCGAATCGATTCTGATGTCGAAAATCCCTGTCCAGTTACCGGAAGGTGAAATCAAAGTATCGTTCAACGCCGACGCACCTCTCCGGGAGAGAATCTTCACCTTCACTCGAGAATCAATTCAGAAGCTAAAAGCAACGGTGAATAAGAACAATAACCACCGTACATCACCGGAAAATGCTGACGTGGCAGAGATAATATCAAAAATGAAAAACGATGATACTCAATTGAAAACGGTTGCAGAAAGAGTAACCGTCGAAACGACAGAGATTTCATCGTTTCAATCACTCAACGCGTTAATGTGGCGATGTGTAACACGCGCGAGAAAACTTGAAGGTTCCAAAACGACGACGTATAGAATGGCAGTGAATGTTCGAAGCCGTTTGGAACCGAAGTTACCAGAGTATTACTTCGGGAACGCGATTCAAAGCATTGCCACGTACGCATCAGCACGTGAAGTCGTTGAAAACCATCTTACGTGGACTGCGATGCAGCTGAGTATGAGTGTGAGGGAGTACGATAGTGCTACGGTGAGGCGCGTCGCAGAGAAATGGGACGTTGAGCCGAACTGTTTTCCGATGGGGAATCATGACGGTGCAACGCTTCAGATGGGAAGTTCGCATAGGTTTCCGATGTATGAGAATGATTTTGGATGGGGGAGGCCGTTGGCGGTGAGGAGCGGTGGTGCGAATAAGTTTGATGGGAAGATGTCGGCGTTTCCGGGGAGGAAAGGTGGTGGTGCGGTGGATGTGGAGGTGGTTTTGGCGCCGGAGACGATGGCAAGGCTTGAGAGTGATGATGAGTTCATGGTTTATGCGTCTTGTCAGCAGTGACACGTGGAAGAATGTTGGAATAAAATTGTAACGCTGTTATTGCACTTTTGGGAACCATTGTTACCTTGTAGTCCTTGAAAGTTAGTCTTGATTTCGATTACTATCATTTATTAGCATTTAGTAGCTTTAATTGAATATTTTAAATCAAATGACCGTGAATAATTTTGAAATTTATGGAGTAATTGGTAGAATCACTTGCTCCCTCCATTTCATTTTGATTATTACTATTGTATTGTTTTCTCTGTTTTAAAATCGTGAGTAGAAATTCCTCAGCATATAAAATACTTTGCAATTTTAATGAAGATAATTTTGATGTGGTGTGGTCCAAAATTTGGCATCTTGATACCCCATACAGGATACAAAGTTTTGTTTTCCTTATCATGATCACTTACTGATAAATTTTCAAAAGAGCAAAATGTTTATGGAAAATGTTACATAGACATCATTTATTTTCATATACACTTGTACACTTTATGCACTAACTCCATGCACTAGGAAGAGAGAAGAGGAGAGAAAAGAGAAAGTGTGCTTGTGCGGGATCCACGTGACCACGTATTAGATTTTTGTGTGGGTGTTAAGGGGTGTAATGCTACCTAAGGGTGTCTATGTATCGTAACTCAATGTTTATAAGTGACCCATGGTGTAAACTGTAAACATTGTTATGATGAGGTTGTGATGTCAACTCATGTCGTTCCAGACTGCTCTGAGGCTGTATGGTGTGTTTTTGTGCATCCTGGTAAACGAAGTGCTTTCTTTGGTTCTAATTTGAAGGATTGGGTCACTTTGAATCTACGTGATAGCTTTAATCATGATTTATGAAGCACGGATATGGAGGGACACGACACGCCAACACATCTAATAATTTAAAAAAATCAAATAATTCAGTTTAAATACAAGTGTCGGTGTCGTATCAGACACCGGGACACGCTTAATTCGAAGAGTGTTCGTGCTTCATAGGTCATGATGAATTCATTGAGTGGGAGGTGTTATAGGCAACTACTTGTCATTTTCTTTGGAGATGAAAGGAATATGGAAATTTACAATTAAGATTTCACCCGTTCATATCAACCATGGCATGATATCTTTTGTGGTAAGTAAATATAGACAGGTGAAAGGCAATAGGTTGATGCAAAGTAGTAAGATGCGGGTTCAAGTTATGGTAGCTAGGGAATTTCCATCCAACGGATAGATTTCGTTGAATTTTGATGGTGCTAGTAGAGAAGGTGCTAAAACAGGTAGTAGCGGTTTGTTCCAAGATGAGTATGGGACGTGGTTGTGTGATTTCTCTAATTCTTTGGGTCATTGTAATGCCTATGTTGCGGAGCTATGAGGAGTGTTTGAAGGTTGATAAGATAGAGGTTACTAGAGTTAAACTTAAAGTGGATTCTAAAATTATTGTTGACATTCTTAGGAGTGAAGGGGTGGAAAATGTATATGGTTGGAGATTGATTAAAAAGATATGGAGTTTGCTAGCTATGGATTAAGAAATTAAAGTTTGTCACTCATACCGTGAAGTTAATACATTCGCAGTCACGTTTTCTAATATGTGATTTGATCATGAGTCTATTTTAAAGTATATAATACGATCGAGTCTATCTTAATGTTTTATGAGCATTGTCATGCTCAAGTTAGATCCATGTATTTGGCTGATTTGTTGGGAGTTGCCATCCCTATACTTCCATCTAGTTTCTTTGGGCATCGGCCCTCTTTTTCTCAAAAAATAAAAATATAAAAAATAAAAATTGGAGTTGATTCAATTTAGTTGGCCGTACGTACATACCTAGTCAAAGACGTATGTCTAAACAGATGATGAAAAATATATGAGAAAGCAACTATGAAGATTTCCGGCTAGTCAAATACAACGATATGAATACGCTTACAATGCCCATGCATGCATAAATAATTTTATCGAATGTACTTCATTTTATTATGCGTTTGGAGTTTGGACTCATATGAGCTATACGTATGTATGTGCATCACAGATAATTCAATATTTCGATCAATATATGAGATGAAAATAAATCTCGCACTCCATCTTTTACATATATACGTGGTCCCCATTGACTATTTCTTGATGCTTCATAATTCTTAATACAGGCTTATGCCTATAGATATAATTGAACTCAGTCACTCACTATCAGCCCCATACACCCATTTATCTGCAGAATCCAATATTATCATGACTTGATTTAGAGATGGTTGACCAAGCGTGTTACTCGATTTGTACATTAATGAATGAATCACATGGTGCTTTTGGTTTTACCTATTGGGATGATGGTTATGGTATAAGGCAAAGCATCCCGTTACGTATATGAATTTGATATATATACCGTAGAAAGCCTAGGACAACGACTGCAAAAAAAAAAAGAAAAAAAAAACGACTGCAATTTATCTCACGTGCAAAATATGCACCTGCTTAATGCATTTTTTATGAGCAAATATGTAATTTGTTTTAGTTATCTTATAATGTGTTTTTAGATTGAGAAATACTAAGGTTACACATTTTAACGCACTTCAGTAACACATTCCAATAACCATTAGTTATGTTACCTGCTTTAATTTCAAAATTAGGAATTGCCGTCAATGGCTTGGTTGATCAAAACAGAAGATAATTTGAGTTGGGAAATACAATTAAAAAACCATATAAAGAATGTTTTTGTAGTTTTGTTCATTCTTCTGTAGAGTTACATTGGAATTGTAAGTACCAAATTGATAAAAGTAGTATCTGACATAGAATCATCTAGAGACCATCTTACAAAGGTTGAATAGAGAAGATGAATAGTTAATCTAAATAAAATAAAAAATAAAAAATTTACACTATTAAAATGAAACCGATTAGAAGGTGAAGGAATAAAGAAAGTGAGTGATGTGGTTAATGATCATTAAGGTGTGTTAAAATGTGTGACCCTAGCATTTATCTTTTAGTTTGTTGCTTACAATTCATGTCCAAGGTCATAGGGTGAAAGGTTGGGACCCTTTGAGCAGGGTTCATGATATGGTGCTTTGAGAGGGAGGGGGTTGGGGGGGGAAGGGGATGAGAAGTCGGTGTAGCGGGTTTTTTTTAAAAAAGATAAAGACGTAAAAATAAGGTGGTGTAAATAATATTTGTCAAAATCTTATGGAAGTGCACTTCATAAATGATAGGAAAGATTTGGAGTCAAGTACTGACTGAAACATACTCCCTTTGTTTTCTCATCAGAAAAATATATTTGCAAACTCAGTAACGGACTAACGGTTTCCGTAAAAAAAAATAAAAATGAAGGTTGTTCAATCTATTGCCTCATTGCTAACTACACAACATCATGTATGAGTTGCAACTCAACACTGCTCACGTGTTAACTAATCTAAAACTGTTACTTGATGGACAGGTGATAATCAGCAAAAGTTAATGAGACAGATTTCATTCCTGAGATCTTGATCCATTTGTTGATAATAGGTTCTTCAACAAATACTAAACTAAGAAAATGATCATAGGATACAAGAGTAACATACGGAAATAAAGCGCATGGGAAATAGTGTAAACAAATCATTATGCCATGTTACTTGTATTTCTCTACCCTATCAGAAATGCTCAAGACCAACAAATGCAATTAAAATGTAAGAATCCCAGTCCATGGAATCAATCATAGTGCCTTTCGAGCTCAACCCATTGCAATCATCGAAACATTATGCAGCTGCACTTGGTACTGGTGCTGGTTTTGAGTCTTCTGCCCTTTCATGTTCTTTGTTGAGCATCTGAAATTACATTTCAAATATTAAAACTCATAAATCACAGTGATGAATCCCAAGTATAATGTAATAATGAATCCTAAATATAGAGCCAAAATCAGCAAAGATAAATAATAATACTTCGACAAAAATTCAGGATACTGAATCTCACCTTGTTGTTAATCAAGTTGTGGAGTGCAATTACACTTCTAATGAGAGACGATAGGTATATTACCAGCATCATATCATTCGTTTTCACTACACATGTAGAACAAGAATTAACAATCTAGAAGAGACATTCGGATAAACATCATATTCATACAATCAAATCACAAAATTTAACCTGCAAAAGCCTTGATAAGATCAGAGACATTGAGATTTGGTAGCAGGTTGAACACGTCCTAACAAATTACAGCAAGAAATTAGATGGGGGGAAAAACAATAATGGAGCAAAAGCAACAATAAAACTTGTGTTATTCAACGCAATTATTTCTTCCATCCATTTATGTCTCATAGTTGAAATTAGAGGTGGGGATCAGCATTATATACGCTGGTCCACATTCACAAACAATTTGAAGCCTAGGGATTAGTATTTAATATGCAAGATTATAAGAAACAAACCTGCAGATGGTATAGGATCTCATGGTTTAAGGGAAGCTTTCCATCAATAACAAGATCAAGGTAACTCCTTATCTCTTTAAGTCTTGCATCCAAACCTTTCAAGGCTGTGAGTTTTCCGCTCACCTATGTAAAAAGCTACAGTGTAAGCACTCTGCATTCATTTTCATCACTAAAATAAACCACAAAAAAGCATTGCAGGGAAAACAACATACAAAAAGAGATTGTTTCATGAAAAACGGAAATGAAGGAAACGAAATTAGTAAATAAGAATCTGTTTAAGGAGAAAAAAAACCTCGGTTGCAAGGGTGCTAATGGTTGTATCCTTCACATCCCTGAGCAAGTGCTCCACTCCTGCACAAGGATAAGAAGAATTCATAAAAGAAGAAAATGTTCAGCAAGCAACTATATGGATAAAATCAAAAGCCCAAGTAAAAACAAACAAAATAAAAATGAAACATGAAAAAATTGCAGAAGTTCTACATTAAATGACATACCTATTTCCTCAACCTCATGAGCAGCGATTTCTGATTGCACATGCACAAAGACCTTTTGGCTTTTCTGAGTAGCATTCTGCATTCAGAATAAACTATCTATTAAAATACTATCTTTTGTCCCACCTCAACTATCTATTAATATACAGAAGAGTCATTTTTGCAATAATATCAATAAAAATATAAGTTTAATAATTCCATCATGGGTATAAGGGACTTCAACCCTACCTCTTTAACCTCCTCAACAGCGTAGTATGCTTTTGTTGGAATTCCCAACTCCTTAGGTTCAACATCAATTATAACCAAAACGGGGTTTGGAACATAGCTGCAATAGTTCAAAGCATGATCAATTTGGATAGAGATTGATCCGGGATACAAAGCACAGATGAAGACAATAATGCAAGTAAAGAGGCAAGCAATAGCAGCAACATATAGAAACGTCTTGTAACACACCAACCAAATCATGACAACATTTTCACAAGGGTATAAACTATAAGGGTAAAGAATTTGCCGCCACTAAATTTACAAATATTTTTGGGAGATATTAAAGCCTAAATGGGGTAAAGGTAAAGAATTGAAACATTATTCCACACAAGATTTCAGTTCATAAAACATACTCATTGAATAACCCATGAATGTCAAGGTCATTTTCACGCAGCTTTGGACCAGTGCTATACCACCCAACCACATGCTCCTTTGCTGTAAACATTGTTTGTTTAGATCAGATATTCAATGGAGAGGTTGATGCAAGAAAATGAAAAATCTACCAACTCATACCATTTATTCTCTTAAACATAGAAAACATTGCTTCGTGATAATTGTGGTCGAGAAACCAAATGCTAGGGTCCTTGTCATCTTCTTCAAAAGGCACTGTTGATTAGATAATCAATTAGTCAGAGATATACAATTAACATATTCTATTAGCTGATTCTATTTCTAAATCACACATAGATGATAGAATCACCTGAACCAAATTTATATTTGAAGTAATTATTTCACACATTCAATTGGATTATCCAACACAGTAAACAGATCAGTGGAGAAACTAGCGTCACGAGAAACTTCATTATTCCTTATAATTATACATACTTATACTATATAACAAACATGTCAAACTAATAGAAGCCACAACTGCGGTAAGCTGTCTTCAAGAATTCTTTGAAATTATAAATAAGACAGCACCAAAGCTAAGAAAACCCTTCAACCATCACACAAAACTGTCAGAGATTCAACCAAGTTTTATGTTGGTTGTTGACAGCCTAACGAAACATTTCAACCATCACACAAAACTGTCATACAGATTCCACTAAGAATAAACGTTGGATGTCGACTGCCTAACACAATCCTTCAACCATGAGACTGAACAGTTAAAGAGATTTGATCGATTTTACATTGGTTGCCAACCGCCTAACACAACACATTAGTCATCACATAGAACAAAACTAAAAAAAAATATTAAGGTTAAGATTTCCACAAACAAGTCATATCATGCTTTGAGCCATCTCATACTAAACGATGCCTCGTAGAAATTGCTAATAACTATGGGCATTACACAGAGTAGCAAACATGTGGACCAAAATAGAGAAGAATACATTAAAGTAAATATTGATTACCATATCATACCGTATACTCACTCTAGACTCAATTATAAGCATAAATATATACTTTACTTTCACACTTATTAAGGATGACAGTTGAGTGCATTTAATTTTCTTGATTTCATTTAAAAAAGAATATACATTTACTGGTCTACCCCTAATTATAATGGTTATCTCCTCATGATATTAAGGAATCAATGTAAGGGTATTTTTGGTAAAGTAAAATTAGATGTGCACAAAATAGTTAATTTTTTCTTATATTTGAATCCAAAAAATTTAGCGAGTTTTTTACTTCTTATAATTGAGTCCGGGATGGTAGTACATAAAAAACTTGAAAGTTAAAATTACGCATACACTACTCCTAAGTCAGAAATCAGGTATGTTCATTCAGGATCTAATGTAAAACAAAATCTAATCCAAGTTCTATGCGCTGTAAACATAGATCGGTTAAATTTGATTAAACATCAACTTTTTTTAAAATTCGAAACTATACTTAGCCTTGCTAGGCATAAAATCGTCACAACAAAGCATTAGTACTGAGTAAAAGAAGTTAAAAAATATATATTGTAATGTGTAGCAATAAAAGAAAAACAAAATGCTAGGGTCCTTGTCATCTTCTTCAAAGGGCACTATTAATTAGATAACGAATTAGCGAGAGATATACAATTAACTTATTATATTAGCTGATTCTATTTCTAAATCACACATAAATGATAGAATCAACTGAACCAAATTTATATTTGAAGTAATGACTTCACACATTCAATTGGATATCCAACTCAGTACACAGACCAATGGAGCAACTAGTGTCACAGGAAACTTTGTTATCCCTTAAACATACTACGAAAGAACTAAGAAACATGTCAATTTATTAAGAAGTGACAACTGTGGTTAGGAGTCTTCAAGAATTGTATGACATTATACCGAAGGAGTTCTATATACGAGGTCCAGGGTTTGATCCCTACTGAGAACTTTCTCCCCTCCCTCTAACATACTAATCACTAACATTGTCCTAAAAGAGACAACACTTAAGCTAAAAAAATCCTTCAACCATCACACATAATTGTTTTAGAGATTTGATCAATGTTCTTGTCTAGACACAGTCCTAGGGTTTGGCCCTGATCAGGGTTGGTTGCCTAAGGTTTTCTGGTGAGTATCAAGCGAGTAATGGTTAGCATCATGTTAATGCTATCTGCTTTAGGGTTTTGTTTTGTCCGTTTATGGGCACCAAATCCATAGGCAGTGCGGATCCAAGGAATATTCTATCCTAAGTTGGCAATGACTGGGCATAGTACGTCTGGTGGCCGGCCAACCTTCTTAAACTAAGTCAGTAATAGGTCGGCCGTCCAGTCACAGGGCAAGTGTTTGGACTAAAATGAATCCTAGGTCAGTACCTACATCTGTTTCGCGTTCCACCTTGTCCCTTTATTGGGGATACCCACTCTAAGGTACTGTACAACCAAGTTTTACGTTGATTGTCGACCTCCAAACAAAACCCTTCAATCGTCACACACACACACGGAATTGTCATTCAAACTCGACTAAGTTTTACATTTGGTATCAACCACCAAACACAACCCTTCAATCATCTAATATAACTAAACTATAAAACAAAATTATGTTTTCTAATTCTAGATTGAAATGTAACAAATCTTAAGCAAGTTATATGACCTCTTCACATAAAACACAAATTTTACTTTAAATTCAGAACTATACTTACCCTTGCTAAAATTAGGGCACAAAATCATCACAACAAAACATTAACATTGAGTAAAATAAATAAACTAAATAATGTGAAGTGTTATGGTAAAAGAGAAAAGATCCGAACCAGCGTAGCTATTGGAAACATCAACGGTGCCTTTGAAAGTAGAACCGAGCAAAACACCAACAACGCGTTTGCGAGTATCTTTCGCGACTCTATTGTAGTTATCGACGATGCTTAGCAACACTAGTGGATGAACCACCACTTTCTCGATCGAACGAGATGAGATTTGCTGCGTTTTTATCACATCCATGGCGAATTCCAAGCTTAGATTTCACTCTTCTTTCGAATGTTGCAAAGTGTTTTCTTTCGATTCAATTTTCCCTCTGCGAATGCGAACCACTCTACCAGTCACCGCTATATTTTACTTTATTTTTTCTCTTTTCTATTCTTTTCGTGTTCGATACGAATACGAAAGCTGTACTGTACCTTTTTTTTTTGTTTTCTAGTGGCCCAAATTAGTGTTTAAATTGTTTTTTAAGGAATTTCTTTTTCCACCCTCCTCGTTTCTTGTGTGCCCTTCAAAGTTCCCAAAATACCTCTTTTTGGTGTTGTATATCCAAATTCAAATTATAATTAATGTAGAGGTTTGTGATGACAATCCTATCATTTTTACAAAAAATGCATCGCAGTTTTGGGATGATATGAATGGCCAACAGTAACAATAGTATCATAATTTACTCTCAAATAAAAACTAAGAAAGAAAAGTTAAATGTTGATTATATAAAAAAACTGAATTCATACGTCTAATATCTTAAGATTTTGGTGGAGATGAGTTGTCTGATAGTTTTTTATTAAGCCTGGAGCATTTCCTCACGCTTGATGTTGCCAAATCTCCAAACTCCCCATGAAGGGGTATCAGAACCCTAATTTGGCTTTGTGGGGGATTGGGGTTCTAGGGCCGGTTCCTTGTATCGAAGTCTCAATGTAGTGTAGTAAGAGACATGCTCCATTGGTTGTAATCAAAGTGTAAACAATATATAGTATAACTACAATTTGTTTTCAATGAAAAGGATATCTGATTCAAAACTTATTTTCCACTAATTAATTTATGATTTATTAACATACTTATCAATTAAATAGTTTTGGAAGAGAATGCAGACATCTCTCATGCATGAATCAACATGTACACTTCTAAAAACAAAAAGTTACAATTATGGATGTGAATAGTGTAAACACCTTTTAAAGATGTGGACAAACTCAAGGTAGTGCTAAGAAGAATGTAATAGTACCACAAAATACAAATCCTGACCTGCCCTCACTCATATAGACCATAGTCCCATGTTTTCATATTACCAACCATATAATTTTGAAAGAAAAATAAAAGGACACCAAGCAATTGTTGATGAAAGTGACACCAAGCAATTTGTTAACCTTTTTCCTTTTTAAATTAGATGCATCGAGATTTTACTCGTTTCGTTTCAAAAAAGAATAAAAGACATTTACTACTATTTATTCAAATTCAGTAATTCACTGTTTCAAAGACAAGACGATTAATTGAACCTTAATCAGTTCATGTATAAAATATGTAAATATTACTCCAATTTACGTGTCTCATTTGAGTCATGCACAATTCTTAAAAAAAAAAACTAGTTGAGTTGATTTAAATGATAAAATGAATTTCATTTACTTATTTAAAATATTTTTATTAATAATTGTTAGGCTAATTGAGATAAAATAAAAGAGTATTTTAAAGAAGCATTTTAAAGAAATCGTGAATAGTTTAGCAAAAAACCATACACAAATGTATTTTAAAGTTGTCTATTTTCCGAAGCATTTTTAAAACTTCCATAAACAATTAAGTAGTGAAATCGTGAATAGTTTAGCAAAAACCATACACAAATGTATTTTAAAGTTGTCTATTTTCCGAAGCATTTTTAAGTTTTGTCTACTTTCATAATTTTCGTAGTTATAACAAACTTTAAGAAAATTATGAATTTAAAGAAATCGTGGATAGTTTAGCAAAAACCATACAGAAAGCTCCTTGAAAAATGAATGTAGTAGTGAATTCACTTAATCAAACACAAACTTCAACTTAAAATAGCAGTAATTCATCGGCCTTGCTAAAAGTGTTTGTATGTCTATTTCGAGGAACAAAAATACTAACAACTGATTTATATAAAAGATTGTGATCATTAGATTATATTTTTGGAAAATGCTAACGTTTTCAAACACAATTAAAATATGTAATAGTAGAAAAAAGGATTTCGCTCATTTTTTTCAAATATAACAAATTACACAAGTGAATGCTACACTTCAACC
>Ga0099826_10001476_pt1 | contig 14155 bp, 7 predicted proteins | sample Mtrugardesep15_FD_76830 | JGI IMG/M metagenome (GOLD analysis project Ga0099826, IMG submission 76830) | Root nodule microbial communities of legume samples collected from California, USA - M. trunc garden sep15 | ecosystem: Host-associated > Plants > Roots > Nodule | place: USA: California... | reverse complement strand
TCTTCTCTGTACTCATAGATTCTCTTTCCCTCACCCCAACTTCCATCCATAAGTTAAGGTTAAAGAATGAAATCTAGGAGATTATTAATGATTTAGGAGAAGGCTATGGTGAAGTCAAGGGGAAGACCACAACAACCTTGGTATAGAAATAGAAAAAACATAAGGGTAAATAAATAGAATGGAAAAAGAGGGTGTGGACCACAAAAGGGTGCTCATTTATTGGTTGCCAACTTGAAGGTAACAGTGATAGGTTTCAAACTATATAGAGCACTAGCTATAGTGCCAATGTTTATGAATAGTACAAGACGACCTAGCAAAGACCACCTCAAAGAGCACAAGTACTTGCATATTATCCATCAAAGATATATATTCTAATATTGACAACAAAATTCAAATACATACCATCTTTGTGGAATACTTAGCAAGTAGACTAACCTAAGTTGGCCTGTATCATTTCTTTTGGGTGTAAATTAGATATTCTCTCCGTGCAATTGTAGGTACTAATGCCTCTGAAATAAGTGATAAAACTCTCAACATACATATTTAACAGTTTTGTATTTTCATAGCTGAATTTAAACCAAAAATCTTTTGCTAAATTGAAAACATTTCTTACAATCATACAAGTTTATATAAATAAAAATGATTTTGTCAAAAAAAATAAATATAAATAAAAAAGATATAGATTAGAGAGTATATTTTTTATTTTTTTTAAAGAAGATTAGAGAGTATACATCACCCTGATTCCTTTTAATTTGGTAAAAATATGTTTCCATATTTAGTGGCTCTTAACAATCGGAGGCTACGAGCCAAGCATTAATTTGGAAGGAATTGCTTTACAGATTTTCCTTTCCATGTCAGGCTTACAATTTATTACAACATAATTTAAGGAGCAATGTTATATCTTTAGAAAAATAACATCAAAATTTTTTTAAGAATAAAGAGCAGTCAATCACAATGCACTATTTGCCGTAATTTAAGGAAGTGTGTCTGAAAAATAGAAAGTGAACAAATAAATCATGCAATTAAAACTTGCCAACTGTGTTTTGAAAAATTCTTTGATGTTATTTTTCTAGAGAAATAACATTTTCCTAATTTAAGATACCAAAAACTTGAAAAAACAAAACAAAATAAAATAGAGTTTGGTTATAAAGAAAAACAAAATAGAGTTTTTTTAATTAAAGTTTTGTTTAGTATATACATTTTTTAACCCACTTGGGTTGGCCGGGTGGTATTTACTTGTGATCAAGGAGTGTGCTTCTCCTCGAGGTCTCATGTTCGATTTTCTCCGGTGTCAATTTGGGTGGGCTAATTTAGCTTCTTCAAAAAAAGCACACATTTTTTTACTAAAAAAAGATATATTCATTCATTAAAATTGGTATAGTATATCAGATACAACACGCAAATTCAACATTGCTAAAAAGGAAGAAGGGTGAAGATGCGAAAAAACTCTCAACATCCAAGTTAGTAGAATAAAATGACAAAATACCTACAAATATGTGACAAATTCAAATGAGTGAAATTCTCATGTCTTTGGATATGCAAGATTGGATAACCTAGTAATTAGTTGAATTAGTTGTCAGAACAAAATGAACACTGCAACAAGACAAAAAAATAAACAAAGACCCACGTAAGACGGTAAAAGTAACAACGCCGTAGTGAGATGAAGAAATCCTAAAAAAAAACATGAAAATGAGACTTAATCTATGTAAAGATCACTTATTTAAATTAAAAGAGGAAAAAGATACACATAGGGGATTTGAATTCAAAAAATACCTAAAACCACTTCTTTTGGATAGCTGTTTTCATGGGGTGTTGCTTCTCTTTCTTATACTTTTTTTTTTTGAAGGATTCTCTTTGTTATACTTATTGCTCTTATATGTTATTTTGCTTTGGTGTATTTTCTTGTTTCCTTCATCTTGTTTTTTGTATACGGACTTGCATCTTGTTGAGGCTTTCTTTGTCACAATTGGTCTTTTGTGTATTGAGTTGGAATACCCCTTTCCTCGTTTATCTATATATCAATTTACCAATAAAAAAAGTATTGTGGAGTTTCTTAAAAGTGTATCAATGTTATGTTTTAATGTTTTATCAACTAGTTACATGAGGTGTGTAACCAAAAAAACTAGTTACATGAGGTATATCACTTGCTGAGTTTTTTTAATTAAATTTTGCTGTTAATTTATTTCTTCAACTCATTGGTGCCATGTGTAATTTTACGAGGTATTACATTGTTTTAGAAATTAGAATGAGAAAATGTCTAGATTATTTATTTTTACAACAAGAGAAAATGTCTAGATTATTAAAATTTTGGACGCAAAACCGTCTGATATACTCAACCCTAATTGAAGTATCCTTAATATAATTTATTTGATATTTAGACAAACATAAATAACTAGCATATTTCAACATGTAATCTTCTATAGGCAAAAGACCACTTACATAAAAGACTCGATATCTGCAAATTGTGTCCCACTATGTAGATTACTTTAGTTTTTACCCCTCACCATATTTTTATTACGAGTTGAAGACTTAGTAAATTCCCATTTATGGCGGCTCTTGCCGCAAATATTCGATTTGGAAACACACTCAAAGAAGAAGGAATCTCCACTTTAGATAGATTAACCAATCACGTTTTTTGTTTGGTAAAGGATAAACCAATCAAGTTGTGTAAGAATTTACCAATCACGTTCAACACATAAAACACAATATAAAGAATAAAAAAAGCACATATATCAAGGTATGGTTTAAGCACCTTGTCGTATTCGTCGACAATTTTGTCATATAGCTACAAAGCAATGGTAATAATTAGAAAGCAACATAAATTTTTGTAGAAAGAAAGTGGAGCCCCCTCTCCCCCTCTCCTATCTCTCTTTCTCTTTCAACTGCAACATTAGATGCATGATAGTCCTTTTCATTAAGAGGAAGATGAGGGGTATGAGGTGTGGGGGACGATTCTTGATGTTCAACCAAAGGTAGCTAGCGTGGCTTCTCATGTTGCATTATTGATAAAAAAAGAGAAAGATACTGTGAAATGTTGATTTAACAAGTTTTGGCATATCTGCCTACGTACGACCGAATATCTTCTATTGCATCTTGTTATTTTGGCCCTCTTGTTAATTCATTTGTTCCCATTATATGCATTTTGATGTAGAGCCAAATTCAGTCCAGCAAAGTCGCCAGCTAGCTCCATTCCTTCAATCCATTATTTGCTAGATTGGACCACTTTCATTGTGTTTAGATCCTTTGCATTTGTTACATTGAGCAGTCTATGCTACAAGAACAACATAGGCATGAGTTCGAACCTCGAATTTACTACTTCTTTATATAATCTGCATGAATAAAGATGAACTCTCTAATACCTAAAATTTTGTTGGGTAAGTCAACAATATCCAATCATTTAATAACATCTCATTTTTATATTTAATTACTTTGAATTAATTTTATCTGTAGTACCTAACAATAACCAATGGTGGAGCCCCTTTAGGACTCGGGTGTGCCATGACCCACCAACAACAAAAAATTTTTTTTATAGAAAAAATTATTAAAATATTATTGATTTTAAATAAAATTATTTTCGGCCAACCCTCTTCTCCATTTCACTACGCTTTATTATCATCACAATTTAAAATGTATAGATAATTATTATTTTGAATTATTAAGGTATCTAATTTAGTTTTTAGATGGTGAACTTTGTGTTTAATGTTTATTAAAGCAAAATGTGTGTGTTTGCGTGTGTGTGTATGTGTGTGTGTGTCTATATATATATATATATATATATATATATAGGATGAATGATGTGTCAATTTGCATGTTGTGTTGTCATATCCAAGTGTCCTCCATATGTGCAAGGACCAAATTGAATGAAACATTTCACTTTCAATTTTTCAGTTTTCCTCTTTTACCCATTAAATATAAGGATCAATTTTATAGTAAGTGTGATAATTTAGGGACTGACTTGATTGAAAATTATGTTGCAGGGTGTAACTACAAGGAGGTATGGCATGAGAGGACCAATTATTTCAACCGAAAGATCTAAGCAAACACCAACGAGGGGTCATGCTCGCGCACAAATAACTACTCTTGGAATCATTAGAGTACCATATCTTGATTATGGGTCATCTCGTTCTACTCAACCTCAATTTATGGAGTTTATTTCATCAACAGACTTTTTTAAGAAGTAATGAGTTTTAAGTGAAGGAGAGAGAAAAATAGTTTTAAGTGATCTTATCAAATATTGGTACATTCATCATTATCAAATATTGGTAAATGTAAAATGAAATATATTGAATTGAGAGTGGTGAAAATAACATTAATTAGAGTTATAATTAAAAAAAAAGTAATTACTATTGCATTGAAAAGTGAAATGAGTCAGTTATTTTAATAAAAACCAAAAATTACAAAAATATCCTTTGTTATATGACAAATGAAGTATCAATTTTTTAATATTAAAAAATGTGTGTTTCATTTAAAAATGAGGTCTCAAGTGAGACTCTAAGTCCTATAAAATACTAAAAAATTCTCTGTAATAGAGATACCTAATAGATACAAAATCTTAAAAATTAAGACTCGACATTAGAGATGACCATACTAGTTAAATGATATGAAACAAATTTATACGTGGTGAAATATTACTTGTGCATATTGCAGAAACCTGAATCAAACAACAAGAATAGATCCAAAACACTCTTCTGAGCACTATGCGATGGATTGAAGTGGACCACTTTTATTCAATATTATCGTGTATTATTTGTATTGGTCCCCAGCAGTTGTACGAGGGAAACACTATTTGAAAAGTGAGTTAATTTTGTTTGATTCAATTCAATGCCAAAGAGTTTGAATTTTCAAAGTTCATACAGTGGAGTATAGTTAACTATTTCGATTTCGAACACCAAAATTGTACACTTCTGGAGCTAGTGTAGATTGGACTAACGGCAGAGATATGCAAAATCTGAGCAGCTTTTAATTCCGTTGTCGTGCAAAGCTTTCTGAAGTAGTTTTTGTCATGACCTACTGGTTATTAGTGATCAAGATTGCTTCTATATGCAAATTAATGGATGTTGAAATATTACATTGTTTTGTAGCACATTGAATTCATTTAGTTTTACATACTTTGTCCATTACTTAATACTTACACAGTTGTGTTATTTTATACTTAGTAAAATTTGAAAACTTGTTGACAAGTTTTTATATGATTAATGAACTTCAAATATGCAATTGATTTCATTTGGTATAGAAGACTACCTTATGAGTCAAACCGATTTTCTAAGAAAAAAAATTAAAAATTAATCATAGCTAATTGATGTTGAAAACTTAGTATTTTTTCATAAAGAAAACTTCGTATCTAATATAATATGATAATCTTAAAAGTAAATGTCAAAAATCATTAATCATGTGTTTAACTTCATTAACCTTTTTGCTCAAAAAAAAAAAAAACTTCATTAACCTCAAAATTAAATTCGATAACCACAATTTTCTAAGTGTTCAAATTTACGCATGGTTGAATTATTTCTATCTAATAGTGGTGGAGGGGTACACTAACTACCGCTTTCAAGTAAATAACTAGTTACTGGCCATAAACAAATTGAGTTATTATTCATGAACCATTTGTGATTTATTCTAAACTCAATAAAATATACGTTCAAAACAAGTCAAACACTTAATCTAGTTTAAGCTTTACAAATATACAATTTGGCTATTACTTTTTCTACAATATTCGTTTTTCACAAGTTCTATTCTTTTTCTTCACAAATGCTCTTTGTTTGGATTTACATAACTTGAACTCCTTTATATGGATCAATTGGCAGGGAAGCAAGATCAAGTTAAAAAAGTTCTTTTGAAACACTTTTCCTTTCATCATTAATATCTTATTATGTTGAATTATGTCGTTTTTTTTTGTTATGCACCCTGCAAAACCCTCTCAAACTCAAATTTTAACACAATATACGATTGTTTGGATTATAAAATCCAAATTTCTTTTGAGATTTTTTATTATATAATCTAAACCATCCCAAAATATGGTATATGGCGTTACATCCAAAGTTTGGAGGGTTTGTGGTGTATTAATTGCATTTTTGGTCGGTTTAGACATTGTAAACGTTTCTTTTGATTGTTACACTCTATGAACGTTTTATATCCTCCAACATTTTCATTTGTCACTTCTCATTCTTTCTAAAATTTTCTTTATTATTTTTGGTTATGAGTGGCTCATGATATTATGATAATTACTGATCACTCATACCATCCTTGAAATTGCTTTGTTGTTTTAGTGGGGATCATACTCAGCAAATACCTTTCATATCAATTAAAACATACAAAAGGTATTTTGGGGAAGAAAATAAATAGGACGCGTGAGAAATCCTATGGTGGAAAAATAAATAGTCATATAATTATTTTATGAGTAAACCACCAAGTCATTATCTTTATAAGACACTCTCGAATTGATCTACGCAAAATTGAATATTTTGAAATGGTCTTCGATGTTATTAGACTGTCAAATCGGTCCCCAAATTTAACCACTTACTGTCAAATCGGTCCCCAAATTTAACCACTTAAATACAAGCCAACCAAATAAGTTGTAAATTAGATCAAACATTTTTAGAAAACAAATAAGAACCATCAAATTGTAAAGATTGATAACCTAAAATGATAGGTAAAACACATGATAAAGGCCAAACATACGAGAATATTTGGTCAACATCCCCAAATAAGCAGCCGAGGAATTTGAGAGGTATTTTTGGATTCCTATGTAGAAAATAGTAATACCCTTGATCTAGATTATAAAATCCGAAATATGCAAACCCTATAAGAAACAATCAAAATCCTTTCACTTCAACAGTTTTGAACTTTGCTTCTAAAAATAAAGTAAAAAAATGATAAAACATGTCCGATAAAATGAGAAAAATATAATAATGGCACCAAAAAATTCCCAAAATCAAATAAAGCTAATGCAATTTTTTTTTTCCCGGATTTTTATGAGAATATGAAGAAAAAGAAAGGGTCTAAACCACATTTCGGAGCATTCCGATCAAATAGCCTAAAAACTAGATTTTCAACTGGGATTCGATGAGAACAACTAACAATGACATGAAGCATTAGGATATGGGTTATGATGATTAGTATAGTTCTTAAATTAGCTATTCCTATCTCAAATAGAGTCAATATGTTTGTTGATATAGTTCGGATTATATAATCTAAATATGTTTTTCCCTAAATTCTTGGCACAAGAGGAGTTATTAGGGTAATTCATATTTTATAATCCGAAAAGAAAAAAAAAACAAGGAATGCACCTTACTTTTTGGGGTGTTTAGATTGTAAAACCCTAACTACTTATTGTGTTTGGATTTTACAATCCGAACAGCTGAAAAACTCATTTTTCACCCAAAAAACAAGGGGAAGATTCATTTCGGATTATAAAACCCAAAAATTACTCAAGATCATTTTCGAAAAAAATAGGGCGTGCAAGAAATGAATAGGGTGAAAAAAGAAACATTATTTCCTGAATATTTGTTTGAGTAAAAAACAAGTCAAGCCCAATCTTTCGGTTGGGGTTATTTGAATAAACGAATACAAAATCTAAACACACATTTTTTTATTCGAATTCTCTAAAGTGAGTAAAACGTAAAATACACAAATTAAGAGTTGTTACTATAACAAACTCATTACTCGTTATGATGTACCTAGAATATTTATCGTTTATTTTTTATTTAATATTTGATATTACTCACTGTATACTCTAAACGAACATACCTGAAATCATATATGAATTTCCTTCAATGTTATTGGATCTTTCCTTCAATGTTATATCCTTTGATGGTGAGAATACTTTCTTTTAATATATATATCTATGTGTCGTTTCTCTCATGGTTAAATATGTTTTTGATCTCTATAAATATGTAGAATTTTTTTATTAGTCTCAACAAAATAAAATCACACTTTTTAGTCCCCGTAATATTTTCCTTTAACATTTCTATGGGCCAAAAATGTTGACGCAAAATTCTACAGGAACACAAAATATCGATGAATTTTTTTACAGGGACTACAAATTTTGACGAAAAATTTACAGGGACTTAAAAATACAATTTTATTTTATAGAGACTAAAAACAAAATTCTAAATATTTACAGGGACTAAATACATATTTAAACCCTCTCTTATGTAGTTACCCATTTGTTAACTGCATATTAATAAAAAGGTAGAGGATAGGGAGGGATTCTACAAAAATTGGATCATATGGACGTAGAGAGGTGTACCAAGTGTGAGCCATCTTACGATTCACATTTTTCTTTGTCTGTTTTGGTGGATGATCAATGGAATTGACATGGAATATGGTCCTCACCAAAGATAATACGGATTCACAAACTAGTGGAATGTGTATTTTGTTCATCATGCATGTATTATACAACTTACAAGAGTAAATTGAAAGTACAAACCACATGATTTCCCTCCATTAAATTTGCATGTTGCTATTTTCCTTCCCTTGTGAATAGAACTGGATATATGGACTAGATTGGGGTCGTGGACAGACATGGGTTAGAGTCCATTTTTTTGTCCATTTACATTTTTGTCAGCATTTGTAACATCGTATATTACGAGTTATACAATTTGTATTTGGGGGTTTGTGGGTCGATGATAAATTGGCCATCAGATTTGGTGTATCCAACACTTATTAGCTAACATTAGACACAATTTTTTGGTCTCAAAACCTTTGAAAAAAAAACTTTCAGTGATTTGTGTCTTGGGTGACCTCGGAATCTATCATGCATACTCTGCGAGATTGTGAAATTGTCACAAAATATGGACTAGCATTATCAATCCTAACTAGTGGAGTAAAATATATATCCCTGATGTAAATGTTTGGTTTAATTGAAATTTATCATCGGATATTTTATTGGCCTTCACCAAGATAATTGGCATTATGGCATATATGTTTTCTTTAGCGTATTGTCTATCAGTTTTCACTTTTCATGTTTTCCTTTATTGAGCATCATATTATGTACATCAACTTACAAGTCAAGGATTTGGCAGCGGTGCTGTGTTGTTTTTGTTGGGTATCTTGGATTTCTTGCATTTGGGATAGTGAGGCATAGATATGCATATGGTTCCTTGTCCGTATGTATACTCCGACTTCATTATTTTGGAAGTTTAGGGTGTTTGTTTTGGAGGTGTTCCGTATATATGTGGCGCTGATTGTAATTGCTTTTACTTTTTTTGTGAGTGTTTATGCGTCTTGCATTTATTCGACGAGTATAAATTTGCCATTTCAAAAAAATAAATAAATCAAGTTCAGTTCATAGTGCAAAATTTGACTAAGATTACGGTTGGGCAGTACAGTATCTCCTACAAAATTCACTTTCCACATTCAATCTTCCATTGGATTCCGGCGATAAGTCCGTTCGAGTACGGAAGCCCCTGCAATCTTTGAAGACGCAACAATCATGGACTGTGATGGCTCACATTATGGAAGGTATAGTAATGATGATTATCACGGTATCGATTGTGGTAGACAATATTCCTCTCCTATTTTGCTCGAGGATGATTTAATCTGTGGGAAACAGTAACAAGTGCTGTTAAGGATATATCTCTCGAGTGAATTATAAACACATAAAAATGTCGTTCATAAGTTACAAACCGAATTGTTTTTGGAAGGGAAAAAAAACAAAATTATTTTCTTAAATGCTTCTTTGGGCTTATTATTCTATTTGGGCCTAGCCTGGTAACTTTCTCTTGGCGCTTATTTAAAAGCAAATTTTGAAAAGACAACAATGCATCTTTTCCCACCCTCCTACCTTTTTGTACACCGTACTTTTGGATTCTAAAATTAAAATAATGGAGGGGTTTGACGAGTTTTTGAACTTCTGCAATACCTTAGGGTGGAAACAAATTATTTTAATTTAAACTTGTCGCAGCAACAACCCCATCAACTAGCCCCAAAATGCTAATGTCAAGGACATATAACATGTTGCATGTGTTTATGACTTTTAATTTTAACTACCATAATTCTTGTGGATCCATAAACATATATTTATTTCATTCCTTCTCGAGTCTCCGACTTTTCTATGAGGTAGGACATGTTTGATCAAGGGGTTCTGGGATCAAAATCTTCATCATTATTCCTTATAAAAATGAAGGGCTCAATTTACGAAAGAGACACAAATTAAAGGGTTTCATGTTTAGTGAAACTTCTACTTTTGCGGACTCACCTGACCTTTAACGTATATTTCTCTCACAAATAGAGTTCTCAATTTCTTTGAAAAATGGAGAGGAACTTGATCCTTCTTACTTGCAAGTATGATAATATAAATTATAAAATATAATCTTGTCTGATATGGATCCCCCATATAGGACATAAAGAGGGACACTTATTATTTTATTTTATTTTTAAATGTAAATTTTGTAATTCAATTGACAAAATAATAATGATCCACTCATAAATATTACTCTCTCCGTCCCTCAATAGATGACCTAGTTGACAATATACATAATTGACTTAACATACTTTGACCATATTTTTCTACTAATTCACAAAAATAAATAATATCATCTAAGATGTTGTTGGATTCGTCTCGATGAATATTTTTGAAATATTAAATTTTCATAATTTTTTTTAATAGAGAATTGAAGATATCAAAGATAAAACATATGCATTGGTACATGTGTCGGAGTCAACTAAATCTTCTAATAAAGACGGATGGAGTATGAAATAGAGCTCACGGTTTGATTGAATATGGCTCTTTTTTTAATGACTTTGTTAGTTTTTTTTTCTCTTTGTCAAAATTTGAACCTTCCAACTTTTTTATGACTTAAGTAGACGAATTAAAATATTGGAAGGTCCTTTTACGTGTTTCGAAAAAATTACTTCTCTCACATCTAAAAAAAGCCAAGTAAAGAAATTTGTTCCTTGATCTTCCCAACCTCTTCAGCATTGCTTATTTTATTTGTCGTAGAAATGTCATTTTGCTGTTTGCCCCATTTTTCAAATTGTGGGACGCTACCTGCTAACTATCAAGTGGGATTTCAATAGGGCAACTAGGTTTCCTTATTGGAATACGAATGAAAACAAAAAACATGTTCACTATCATTATCGTGACGGAACAATTGTCAAAAATTGTGCATATTAAATACAAAAGTTGGTGGGTGATCGAGAAGCCAATCTCTAAAATTGTCCCAAACTAGATACCAGCAATTATGTAGTGATTGTTTTATAGACTTCTCAAATTGTTTAACCTCTGTAATAATTTGTTGGGAGTTAGGTTTCGGTCTAAAAAATAAGATCGGATTGAATTTCTTGATAAATTTTGTGCCATCAAGAGTTAAATTCGATAAATGCAAGAGATTTTTGAGTTGTGAGAGCCGAGAGAACTTATAAAACAATTATCCGATTATGCTATGATGTAATTGTCATTGAATAGATATATGTTGGTATATTTTGTCAATAAAAAAAGTACTACTAGCAGACACATTAGGTGAAGATGCGAGAGATTTACAAAATAATAATATTTATTTACTCAGCAAAATAATAAAATGAAATAATTACAAAAGAACAAAAGTAACAAGATGAGATAAGAACAATTTTAAAAAATATATAGTCTTTGGCAAAAAATAGTGATAGCGGATAATTTTTTTTGGTCAAGATATTGGATAAATTTATAGATGATAGCAGATTATCTAACTAATATTTGATAGAGGATAAACCAACCAATTGAATTTGTAATAGTAGTAGTAAAATTGGTTGTTGAACTAACCAATAAGTATGAAATGATATAAAAAATATTTAATATTTTTCCCATCGGTTAGAAATTCTGAGAAAAAAAAAATTGTAACCTCAAAATCTACCTTAAATAGCTTATAAAAAAAAAAAAACTATAAGCTAATAAAAGAAAACTTCAAGAAGCTCATGAGGAAATATTGGTAGAAAACATGCATGCATATTTTAATCATATTAACTGATAGCTTATCTCCTGCAAGTTCAAAATTTTGTCTAACGACACAAAGCCATAAAATTACTTTTGGAAATAAATTAGTGAAAATGGACTATGCATCCACATTGAACCAGTCCATTCAAGTTGCAGACTTTTTTTGACCAGAGTTAAAAAAAAAAAAAAACTGTTAGATATATGATTCTTCCCCATGCATACGCACCCCCTCTTATTTCAAAAAACTAAATCCGATAGGATGTTTTGTATTTTCTGATTTTAGAATCCGAATCATCCCCCAATGAAGACAAATTCTAGTAATATTTTGACACAACTTAAGGAGGAACAAAACATCTTATAAAAGGAAGAGATAGAGTTACAGGCATTGAAGTTCATCATGTGAGACATGCCCATGAAGAATGAGAGAGTCGATGTCGAGTTCATGAAAAATACTACAATAAACTCAGAAAACATATGTATATTAGTTAAGATGAAGTGTTATAGGATTATTAAAATTAAATATTATATGTAGTCAAAACCAATTTTTTTTCCCTCTAACATAAGATTTCAAGGCTCATTTCAACAATTGAAAGATCCAAACAAATTGTTTAAGAGGGAAAAGTATATTAATTTTTTTTTTGTTAAACTGAAGAGTATATTATGATTTAAATTGTAGTATAGGACATGCCAATATTATAATATTAACAGTGGAATAGAATAGTACCTACCCAACATTCTCAGACACCGCAGGATTATGGATAGTTAGAACTTTGTTGAGCAACAGTCCAATCCATAACGTGATTTTATTCTACTGATAGATTCTGTATCAAAAGACTATGTAGTGGAATTTCCTATGCTAAATAATGCTTCCTTGTGTGGTCCAATTCCCAGGTGTGACTATTCCCTATTGCCTGCTAATTACTGTTCACTTTTGTCGTCATGTGACTATATTATTACCATCTTGATTTAGATGTGTTAGCACTAAAGAATATAGAGAACTGAAAAGCCAATCAAATAATTTCCCCAAATCAGCTACATGTATTTTTTAATAATAATAAAATAAATATAAATTCTTAAATATCTTAAAGTTTGGTTGGAGATTGAAACCTTGCAATTTTTTTTTTAATAAGGATCATGCTAACTTGTGTTCTAAGGGTCCATTAGAGCATAAGTTAAAAAGCTAAAAATGGAATTATAACATAAATTTTATTTTGAAAATATAAATTTTTGAAATTTTAAAACATAAAATGCACAATTTTCAATAAAATATTTTTTTTTTAGTTTCTTAACTTGTATCTTAAAACATTAGTTAGCATTTTTCTTTTAAGAATAATAAAGTAAATGTAAATTCTTAAATATCTTAAGAGTTTTTGTCACAAAGGGGTAAATACCACATATAACTAACACACAATTGCGAGGTTTTGGATTAGTACTAGAGTGATAATTTGGCTAATAAGCAGTATCGGTATCTACAGTTGAATTAGGTCTTCCATCTTTAGATTAACACAAGTTAAAATAAACACATATTCTAAAAAAATAAGGGAAACTAAAAAAACTAAAGTAGAGGACCAGTTTTCCCTCTTTTGTACCAAAAATTTGAAGGGCCAGTTTTATTTATTTATTTTGGTCAAGGAAGGGCCAGTTTTCTATTGCTAAAATTGTGGATAACATTGCTATTCCATGCGTATAAACTAAAACGTTTTTTGTTTAAAATAGAGCTAGTGGCGAATCACCCTAAGGTCATACAATCATCCATTTTTTATGGGAAGTCCCGACATTTAAGATATGCAAAGAAATCATATGATTTATGAATTATTTTCCTTGATTTATAACCCATTGTTATTTTCAATAAGTTGAATTATGGTTAATGGAGACTCACTTCACAATCCTCATCTTTTCTTCATGCATCATTATAATTTCTTGTTCAATCACCATGAACGATAGCATCAATTAGCATGTGTACTTTTTCCTCTCATGTTATTATATTTTTGGATTACTATAATAATCATCATCATCTACATACTACATGCACAAAGTACATGAGATATTCCAACAAATCAATTAAGTTTTATCATCTATTGATTCAGAACTCTCAACAATCCCTAGCTACAATATCAACTAATTCAAAGCATTTGATACAAATCGAATCAGACACATTTTGAACTCACTATATGCATCATAGTCTTTAATAGATATCCCATTTTTCTGTTTTTTTTTTTTTTATAAATAAAAAAATTATATTTT
>Ga0099826_10001475_pt1 | contig 14155 bp, 6 predicted proteins | sample Mtrugardesep15_FD_76830 | JGI IMG/M metagenome (GOLD analysis project Ga0099826, IMG submission 76830) | Root nodule microbial communities of legume samples collected from California, USA - M. trunc garden sep15 | ecosystem: Host-associated > Plants > Roots > Nodule | place: USA: California... | reverse complement strand
GATGTGTCAAAAATATTGATTTTAATTGGTTGACGTTGTAAAGTAGATGTACTCTAACAGTCTATTATAATTAATCTCTTATAAATTTATTAATCATCGGTTCAACCATAGCTCAATGGAAAAACAATTGAACCATGATTTGGAGGTTTCATCGGTTGCAACGAGTAACCACAACATTTTTTGAATGTATTGAAATTTTAAAATAGTAATTTGTTGCGCATTTAGTTAGTCAAAATAGTTCCTCGTATTAAAAATTTATGTTAATACCGTCATATTAGTCTTTAAATATACTTATTTACTATAATATTAATCGATATATGTACTTACTTATTGTCATAGGGGAATGCTAAAGAATGCCCTTAGGCATTGGTTAATAGAATTGAAATAGAAAAAAATGCATTGAAAAATGGTGAAAAGTTGTGAAATTAACTTTTTAAAAGTAAAAAAATTGTTGATTTCAATACGATCCTACTATTTTTGGTAAGAGAGTTAAAATATAACGATATATGTTGACATATGTTATAAGTTAAAAAGTTGTAATAGTCATCTTGATTTCTGAATGTGTAACGTGTAGTTATAATAGTTTTTGAATGTATTGAAACTTTAAAATAATGTTTGATTGTGCAGTTCATTTGTCAAAATAGTCTTTAAAGTTAAAACAATTCTTCAATATTAACAATAACTCTTTTCAATACATTCGAAAACTATTATAATACACATTATACGTTCAAAAATCAAGATGACTATTACAATTTCTTAAAACGTTGTTCACAACCTACAACATATGTCAACATATATAGTTATAATTAGTTGTTCGTATAGAAATTGAATTCTGGTAAAATTTGTAAGAAGAGAGCAAGAAAATTGATAAAGCTAGACTAGACATATTTCATTTTGTCCTTTGAAGATATGCTTCCATGTGTGTGCTCTGAATAAACATCACTGCCATCACGTGAACAACCTGACCAAAACTTTCCTCCCCACCATTTAGTACTCTTATTCTTTTCTATTTTTCCTAAACTCTTTCCTTACATTGGGGTGACAAAAACACTGCACTCAAATTAAAATTTGGACCAACAAATTGCAAAAAAGAAAAACTAAAATTATAGTATAGTTTGTTACCTCAGTACATAAAATTTATTACAATGTTTGACCATTAGAGCTTGTGCTTAATAGTGCGGACAAAAGTGGCATTTATTAGGATTTTGTTTGGTATATCTCCATCTGCATCTCCATGTGCATGCAAAAGCATTTTGAATATTGTAGCAAACATATTAACCATAGGTCATACCATACCATTTTCATTTTAACTTATTAAAAAGTAGCATTTTCCTAAAACCTTCCATTTCTAAAGGAATGAGCCCTAGTAATCCGAATTTAACTCGAAGATAAGTAAAATCTGGTTAAGAATTATTTTTTTAAGAATCAAACTTAGGTTTTCTTAAACAATCCATCTTTTTACAGAATTATTAACCGCTTGAGTTCAATTGTTTGATTAAAATATCATTTTCATTTTTAATACACCATAGACTCGTGTATGTTTGGTTCCATTTTAGAGGGGGTAAAGTTAATTCCAAAAGTGTAAAAATGTTGATTTTGACATGTTTTGATGCAGTTCATTAAACTTTATTTTGTTTTCAAAATTAATTCTAATTTAATTTGAAGCTATATTTTGAAGCTTTTGTCTTTGAAATTATTGTGCAACACATTTTTATATGAAATAATCTAAACATAAATCATTGAAATTAATGTGCAACACATTTTTATATGAAAATATCTAAACATAAATCATGTGTTTTCATCCCTGAATGTGTAACGAGTGATCATAATAGTCCATCAATGTATCAAAATTTTAAAATAGTCTCGGATTATATACTATGTTTGTTAAAATAGTTTTTGCCTTTAAAATGATATCTTAATATTCTTATATCAGTCTCTCAATATACTTATTTTATGTCATGTCATTCTCTATAAATATTTATTTACTGTCATATCACTCCCTACAAGAAACAAGTTACTGCCAGTATTGATGAACAATTTTAACGTTAGAGACTATTTTGACTAACAAAGTGGACGCTTGTGACCTATTTTGAAATTTTAATACATTGAAGGACTATTGTGGCTACTTGTTACACATTTAGAAATGAAAATGGCTATTTATCCCACAAATCACCTTACATTTAATTATTCTTTTTAATCAGAAAAAAAATGTGCATAGGCAACAAACCAAGACATCACAACTATAGTGACACCCTTTAGTCGTCACATATCAACCGCAAACTATCTAGAATCAATTTTACATAGTCATTTAATCCAAAAATGATTTTTGACACCTCAAAGCCAAACACACAAATTTTGCTGATAACGAATCTTCATAAAAGAACCTAACCGACTACATGTATTTTGGTTTCACATTTTTTGTACCACATGTATGTTTGATTTCACTTCTATATGATCTAAAATTGATTATAGATATGTATAATTGATTTTAACATATTTGGTTGTTTTATAAGATAATTGATTATGTCTCCATATTTGAAACTAAACATTAAACCTTTTAATTCAAGAATTAATCTTAACATTCAATTTTTTATTCAATTCACTTTTATGTAAATATATATAAATGTAAATCACTTTTTCTTCAACTCGTTTTTAAACATAATCAATTCATTCATAATAAATTTATGTCGATAAAAAACTAAACATACACTCAATAGAATTTTCTTCTTACCCACATTTTCATCCATAAGATTTGAATCTTAAACCTAATTTAAATGACCCGAGAGTTCTATTTCACTTAAGACCAACAAAATGTTGGTAGGCCATACCATAACATAGCATATGGGGTATTAGGAGGTAGGTTGTAATGAAAAAACAAGAAAAGAACAAATGAATTTCTAGTCTCAAAATATTCAATACATTTTCCTATGTTCTCTCCCCATGCCTACGTGTGGATGACAAAGATTATCAAGAGAGAGAGAAAAGAGATATGATGAATAAGACCAGAAATCACGAGGTAGGGTAACAAAGACCACAAAACCACATGGTTTTGCTTATAGGGCATAAGATCTTCAACTGTGAAGATATAAGGGTTAGGTATGGTAGTTAGAAAGTCCAATATCACGCTCTTGTCCTCAATGGGACCATATCATAAAAACAATATGCTATTTCTTTTACTTTTTTATTTTATTTTATAGATCCGGGATAAAAGGGAATAATTAGCAAAAGGAACACTACTTTTGCAACTTCTTCTCAAAACACACTTTTCATTTTCTAGTTCCTTTGATTTAATTACTTCACTCTCCTTATTTTGGAATTTTTTATTTTAAGCTAAAACATTAGGATAAGCCGTGGGACACTATATGCCAAATGTTTCTTTTGTTTGGTAAAATTTTCACGTTACAAATCACATGGGGATCTTAGAAATTTAGAATCCTGTAAAAGACAATTAGCATGTGGCTCTTATCGAGTTTAACAAATGATACTAATGTTGTCAACAACAAAACATTATCCTAATCAAAGTTTTGTTGGATGGAATATTTTATTAGAAGCTACTTAATGTGGTCAAAAGGAAGTGATATTTACAAAGGTACAAAATACCATAAAAAAATAAAATAATACGAGATTCATACATTTGGTGTGAAATACATATATTTCATGATGAAATTATTACCGAACAATAAAACAAACTAATTTTAAAATATGCTCCTGTGCTATAATCTTTTTCCAACAAACATAGTCAAAAAGTGAAAAGGATATCCAATTTTTTTTCCTTATCTCGGGTATCCTCGAGTCTTAATTTTGTCATCTATAGGCCTTTCCTATCAAAATTATTTCTTTATGTCGACTAGATATCAAGTATCAATTACAATCGAAAAATAAATATTTATATAATTATTTTATGACAATTTTTGATCAATTTTTTCTCTCATGTTCATATGATATTTATATCATCTTTCTTTATTTTTTTTCTCTATTACTTTTGATCAATAAAATGAGAGAGAAAAAGAACGAAATTTTCATCAAATAATTATACAAATATCATTACTCTTAATATATCTTCTCGTCTTAAATATAAGCAACCAAAAATTATGTTTGATGCTTTATTAAAAAAACAAAAAGTTTGGTGCTCTAAAATATAAGAAAATATCGACTACTTCTATTTCTATCATAGTTAATGTTGCTGTTCTTAAATTTAAGCTTCAATTAATTTATATTTCTTTTTTTATAACATAATTATCTTTTTTTAGCATTTTTATCCTCATGTAATAAGTTTGTATGAGGCACGATTTAGGAAATACATTTACTTTTCTTAATGCGTTGATTAAGGATGTTCAAGACTGAACTAATTCAAACCAAAAATCTCATTTGGTTCAGATGTATTCAAATACTTTTATTTTGGTCTAATTTAGATGATTTTTTTAACTCAACCGTATGGTTAAGTTTGGTTTGCAATTTTTATTTTAGCAATGAAACCAAATCATAAGATAAGAGAGACACTAATTAAACTGTCACCCAACCTAATACTAATAGAAATTCAATTAGAAATTTTATAGAATAACATGTTTTTTCTTTCTCTTTGTTTTTTTGACTAAGACATGTCACCCAACCGCGATATCTGAATCAACCTAAACCGTATTGATTTAATTTCGTTTTCATTTTAAAAATCAACCGAATCAAACCAAACTACATGTTTTTTTACCTTGCAGTTCAGATGATTTTTAACATCAAAAGCAAACCAAACCGCATCATGAATAAAATTTATGAATTTCCTATAGGCTGTAAAATATTTGTGTTCAGAGGGAGTAATAAATTATTGTATTATAATTGAGTTGCTTATATTGTGTTAGTCTTTTTATACTGCATACCCCAATGGCTCAATGTGTATAAAATCTATTTGTACATTCTTTCTTTTAAAGTAACATCTCATAATAAAACCTAATAATCATGCACAAATAGTATACTTAAATTGTACACATAATCATAGTTTATCATATTATCGCCCTGTATATTGTATATTATCATGGTACGTACTAAACAATCTTCATAATATACCATTATGCTTTTGAATGATTTATATGAATTATTATTCAAATCTCAGTCTCCATTTTCTTACATAAAAAGATTAACTAATATGAGAAAGTAGTAAAAAGGAATGATGGTGAGATTTGAAATGGGTCGTTGTAGGGTTTGGATTTGGTTGCCGGCAGGGTAACGTGCTAGAAAATAAATGAGGAAGGAAAGAAAAAAACACGTCAAAGCATGCCATTCATTCATATACAAATTGAAAATTTCAGAGCAAACACGTGGCACTACGTTGGAATGAAAACTACATCTAAATGCTGTGTTGTATCTGACTAGGCAAACCACCCATCATATCAATATATTTCTTATTCTTTCTTCAAATATATGGGGCTCTTTTTCAACTACAACGTACTTTTCTTATATTAATTCTATATCTATATAATACATCATATCTATATTCAGTTATTTCACCTAAAACTTTGGCTTTGGATTTGGTCTCATTTCTTTCGATTCTTTATGCATGCGTATGCAGGTGTTTATTGGTCAAATTTTAGATATATAATATAAAAAAGAAATACTTCTCAAAAGGAAGCACTAATATAGGTACTTTATGCGTACGAATTTAATTTACAATATCTGTATTGGTTTGAAATTAATTAAAGAACATTTTATGGTTGGAACAAAGGGATAGATCGGAATTAAAATTAGTTTAGTGCAAAATACGTCATAAGGTAATTAGAAAAGGTGACGAAGAGGAATATATGGTGACCATATTTCTTAGTTAACTATCACAAAAGCATCAGCTAATAGTTATATAAATCATTATCAAATTTTTGTTTTCAAAAGCAAGTCTCATGATCACATTGTTGAGGATAACAAATGGATAATCATATTTGACTTCATGTCTTCTTGTGTCAAAATTTTACAGCAATGTCGAACTAATAATTATAAAAAACAAAAAAAGAAAAGTATTCAAACTATTTTCCGAGATAGGCAGATTAGAAAAAAGTAAGATAATAATATTTGTACAACTATTATAAAATAATTTTAGTACCATTTTATCTTATACTTTCATTATATTTTTACACTTTCTTTTTCTTTCTCTCGCTATTACTTTTTCTGTCTCAAAAATCATCACAAAATAATTGTAAAAGGTACCTCATATTTCAGCAATTTTCTCTTATACTATCATTCCAACGGTGTCTTGATCGAATTCATTATCGCTCGAGATTTTAAAACATTAGTACGATGTAAACCTAGAAGGATATATGAGGTAGCTTAAAGAAAATAGTATGTAAAAATAGAAAAGAAAGAGAACTGTGGAAGGTCAAAATGAGGAAAAAGGGACCCACATAAGAAAAGAATGGCACATGGATAGCAAACTACTATAACCGACAATAACCGTGACTTTGTCTTTTCACTTTCCTTATGTTGAGTTCCGTGTTGCTTCCTCGCTCATCCCCCTGCCCAGTCTTATTCATTCATTCAAATTTTTTTTTTAATCAACAAATTTTATTAAACAACCAGATCCATGTTCAAGATGAACAAAGACCAGTGAAACTGAGCATACAAACAAAAGACGCCGTATATAGGTGGAACATCCGAAAATAAACACCCTACAAAACACTCATGAGGACAACACCCACCAAAATTCACATTACCACTTAAAACAAACTCTTTCACGAAAACGACCACTGTAAAAACAAGATCCAACATCACCCATCGTCAATACTCACCTCAAAGAAAAACACCCTTCAAAATTTAACTCCCAATCCTGAACACCAAAGCTGAGCCACCTCTGAAAAGCTCATATCCGAAAGACCATTCAGCTTCCATCACCTCTCTACCTCCGATCCACCAGAAGAAACATAAAAAGCCCAAAAACAAAACTTGAGCCAAAGAACTGACTCCCGATCTCGAATCAAAAGTGATCGGCCCACCAGACTTTAGGACCAAATCAGAAGGGCACCCCTCACCTCCGGTACACCAGAGAAACACCAAATCACACCAAACAAATTTGCAACCAAACACCCTTTTTATGGAAATTTTATTTTTGGAAATTTCATTCATTCATTTCATTTTGAACAAGCCTATCACCCTTTTTATGGAAATAAATAGATATTTTCATTAAGAAAAAGATAGACATAAAAAAATGATGATAGGTTTTATCATTAGATGAATTTTATTTATTGATGCTTCGTTGATTTTTTAAAGTGCCGATTAATTTGAGACGAAGAAGTATTGAAAATGAGACATTTAGGGTGCGTTTAATGAACTAAACAGTAGGTATTAGATATAACAATACAAAACATAACAGTACAATACAAGACCGAATAACATATGATAAATTTTTATGACATTGAATATTTTTTGGTATTATACAATTTTTTATGGAGAGCAGGTTATTTTGGTATTTTAAACAACTTGTACATGAGATATAAAGTTGTACTATAGTTTAATGAGAGACAAAAATTTCAGTTTGTGTCATATTCCGGTCACTAATATAAGCAAAAATTTACGTTTTGCATTCATTCAATTAATGATGTATATAGTCTTTATTATATATCACATATGTCATTTAATAAATGAATCTAAAATGTTAATTTTTGCTTATATTAGTGACCGAATGATGTAGTTTACAACAAGAGTTGTCGTGCCTTTTCCTTCATTTTTTTAGCAAATCAAATGTACCTTATGGTGAGATGAATTTAGTATTATACTCCAATTTTTTTTTATGGTTTTTATGCAAAAGAAAAAATGCAATTATAAAAAATAAATTCATTCTCTCTTTTTCTCATGATATTTTATTTTGATTTTTCAAAACGTAGCAGTGAAACTCGCACACATACTAAATATTGAGATACATGAATTGCGAGTTTCAACTCACACTTTAACATATCGAATGTCTTTGTATTTTTTTACAATATAAGTTGTACTACAATGATCTCTCCCTTATAATATTAATTATTATAAAAGCAACTCACATGCTGGCCTATGGGTACAATCTGTGTTTTTTCTGCTAGCACTGGAATGCTCAATTGCAGTTTGAGAAATTGACATCATGGAGATGGGTTTGATTGAAGTTTGGTTTCAAGTTTGTGAGGGGTGGCATGTTAGTTGGAGTTCATGTATGATTCATTTAGACAATGCTCTATTTAGTCTATTCAAAGTCTAGATGTAAATATGTGATTTTGCTTTTAAAAAAAAAACATTTGATTTTATTTTCAATTTTGTGTATACATAATATAAGATTTTTTTAAGAAGATAAACTAGCTCATTCAAATTGACATTAGAAAAAATTAACTTTGAAAACTTGAGAAAAACACACTCCAAAGTTTAAAGACAACACAATCAAACACAATCAAACCAACCAAATAGATTCTAATATAAAAACTTAGAAGTGTGTTTTCTTTGACCAAGGTGTGATTTGGAGTTGGTCAACTACATGCTCTACATAGAATGGCTTTTGGCCTTTGTGTAAATTGCATTTTCTATGGTTATTTTTAAATTTCACTAGTACTTTTGACCCTTTCGGTTTTTTTCTTTTATTTTACTCATTCATTTAAAGAGAAATGTTAACGAGTGCCCTCGGAGCACTCTTTAAGGGTCATAAATAGAAATTTTTTTATGAAAACTTGTGTATTTAATGTATGAGAAATTGAACTATTTCACTTTTTAAAGAATAATTTCCTAATTTAGAAAGCTTAAAGAGTGCCCTGGAGACACTCGTTAACAAACACTTATTTAAATTATAAAAGACAGATATTTTGGCCCCTTAAAGGTTTTTAATTTATTTTTTGATCTCTTACGTTATAAAAATTTAATACTTGATCCTTTAACTTATACAAATTGAATACTTTAATTCTTTAATTTACAAATGTTAATCACTTCCAACGCTTAAGTTAAAATATGAGACATTGGCAAAATGGATTAAAGTGGCTCACATTTGTAACTTAAACTACCAAAATATTTAACGTTTATAACTTAAGAGTTTCTAGAAATCATGAGTTAAGAGCATTTATATAAGAAGAATTTGACATCAAGTATTAATCTAAAATCTTATATGTATGGGTAAACAAAAAAAACAAAAAACTTATATGTATATATGGACCTTCTAATATATATGTTGTTCAACATTCATTTTTTTATCAAATGAGTGACTTATAACTTACACTTGTTATACATTAATCTCTTCATCAAGTGTGAGTCTACCATTTATTTGGGTATGCTCCCCTTCTTACTTACACTTGACATACACCAATTTTTTTCATCGACATACGTACACTTGCGTCATGGTTGACACACACCACATCAACATGACATATTGGCTGACCATCAATGTCATGATACTTTAAGAATAATGTACTATATGTTAATGGAGTCTCACAATAAGTTATACTTAACATTTTATTACTCGAACTATCTATTCTAAGAAATTTATTACTCTTATAACAAATATAATAAAGAAATGTCTTATAGGTTTATACATTAACAAATGTATATCTAGATCATGATAAAAAAAATAAAATTATTTCCATATATATTGACGGTTAGAGCTTAGTCCAACAATTTGTCACTCAAAATAGGGGAGAAGTTAGACAAAAGAACCTGATGGTGGTATAAAGGACAGCAGAAGCAACTCCAAGCCATGTTTGAAGAATACGGAGTGTTGTTTTTGGATTTACAAACTGTTGGATTTGAATTTTCAAATTCTTTTTGAAAAAGAATATCTATCAAAATTGTTACTAGGTTAAGTCACGACCAGATCGATTTCTTTAAAACGTTTCATGGCACTGTCTAAAGTTGTGCAAAACAGACTATCAACCACGCCGCCTCCAGGATAAAACAAGCCTAACTACAACCGTGTGGTTAACTACTGCACTGTAAACAACCGTTCGAGATTTACACCCTCAAATATGGTACTAAGATCACTCTTTAATACTGAAACCACTTTAATATGGTATTGTTACCACTCTATTATGGTGTTGAGACCACTCAAATATGGTGTTACCACCATCTAATTTTAATTTCTCCAAAATATCAATATGGTACTACTAGCACTCAAATATGGTGATACCACCATTTCGACTTTTTAATTTCTTCTTAATTAGAAAAATATTGAAAGAATATTTATATAATGTTAAGTTCATGCTAAATTTCGACGGGGCATTATTGTTCCAAAAGGGACTATGATTTTAAAATTACTCTTTATTTCGAAGGGACATACATTATTCAAGGGACAATGTTTTTATGACCTTTCTTAATTCCGAAGGGACGTTATATTGAATAGAGACTAAAGTCTTAAGAACACTTTTAATTTCGAAGGGACAGAAAAAAGGAGATGATGAGAAGAATAGCTCGTCAACACAAGCTGGAGGGTGAAGAGAGAAAGAGTTTTCAACAACTCAATAGAAACTCGTTGGTGTGTTTTTTGAACTGAGTGTGTTCTAATATGTGTGTTCTATTTTATGTGGGTCCTCCACACTCTATTTTTTCAATTCATACAACATTAAATTAATGTATAATTACTTGGTGTTTAATCTTTCAATGTTTATTTCAACATCATGCCAATGTTCCAACACGGAGTGTTATTATTGTCACAAAATTGGGCACATAAGAAGAATCATTTTATGTGGAAAGAGGAGAACAAAGGCAAGAACGTTAAGCGAAATCAAAGGGATGATGACGATGTTATTGCTCTTACTAGTGATGATCTCATCATTCTTTGTGACCATGAGTCAGATAATCTTGTATATGATGAGAACAAATGGATAGTTTATAGTGCTACTACATTGCATGTTACATGAAACATCTCATACGACTTTTAGGATTGTCGACTGACTCTACAAACCAACACGATTCTTTTCACATCTTTCGTCCTCACTTGCACGCTTTCTGGAAACTTCTCATAGGGTCACCCGTCAAAAAATTGCTCCAAGTCAAACACACATAATTGTGAAGTTCTTATGGAATAGACTACCCAAAAGAATGTGTATTTTATTGATATATGTAGTGTCAAACAATTCTTATAAGTCTTCCTTCAACTATGTAATCACATACATGCACGGTCTCATGATCCCTCTCATTCTTATGTGATTTAGTTTGCCTTGAAACTGACAGAAGCCGCTCATTGTCATGCCTTTTGCACCAACAACCATTATCCTCCCCCGTCAGCCTCGGATGTTACATGTTACCAAAACGAGTTCTTCACATCTTATACTTATGGTAACTTTGGTAATTGAAGATGGGAAATTATAGTGTATATAAGGTAATTGATGTTGTGATGTTTGCTTGCAAACCAACACGGTGATGCAATTGTTGCTTAAAGAAGTCAAGCATGCTTCAGACATCCACATTAATTTAATCTCTTCACATATGCTTGATGATTATGGTTATGATAATCATTTTGGTTATGGAACGTGAAATAAAGGTATCATGGTTCTGGTTAGAGGGGGGAAACTTTTTAAACTGTATTGGACCAAAAATTTAGTTGTTAAAGACTATGTGAATGTGGTTGATATGGAAGAACGTTTGTGGTACAAAGGCTTAACCATATCAACAAAAAATGGTTAAATATTTTAGCCAAAAATGATGTGCATTTAGGATTGAAGAAAACATTTTTGAAGAAATGTTCTTGGAGGTAAACGTGCCATATTTATATTTGTATTCATTCAAACAAGTCAAATAGCTTGCACTTAAGAGCTATGATGCCACCATTAGATCATGACAAAAGTTTGCATGATCATTACATTAAGTTAAGAACAACTAATAAGGAGAATTTGACACCACGTTAACTCAAAATCTTAAAGTTCTCAAAACCATAGTTTTAGGTATGCGAATCTTTTCACTTACATGTCTCTCAACATTCATTTTTTATTTAATATAACTCACACTTGATACACATCAACCACATGCATCTTAAATATGTAATTTATACACTCTTTTAGTTTGTTATTATACGACTCTCTGTAAATTTTAAACAAATTATGAAAATTAATTGCAGCACTAAACTTGTAACAAGCGTGTACTCCATCTGTTTCACAATACTTGTTGCTTTGAAAGAAATTACACATACCAAGAAATCAAATAAATTTTGTTATTTTTCATGAAATTCTTTGTGCTTTTTCTATAATACCCTTACCATTTTATTAGTTCATTCTATTATTTTCTCTCTCTACAATAAATAGGCAAGGGTATTATTGATAAATCAATAATTAATGTTGCACTGAAACTTGAATGTGACAAGTAAAGTGAAACAAAATTATTCTTCAAAAGCGACATGTATTGTGAAACAGAGGGAATATTATTTATACATAATTATTTCAACAATTAATTAATGATAATATAGAAGAGAAATTGATTTATTTATTTTTTGCATTTTTCAATTATAAGTTTTGTTGTGAATTCGATGAAAAAATCATACCAATAAAATACTTGATGTGTGGAGCAAAGTAATCAAGCAACCAAAAACAAAGTGGGTAACAGTTATAAACACCAGCAAAAGTAGAAAACAACAAGATAAAAGAAGAGAGAACCCAAAAGAATTTGTTTACCCAGTTCGGTCCAATACTGACCTAGTCTAAGGGAGAGAGCAGTCCTCCATTCCACTATAATGATGAGTAACTTTACAAAAGAGATATCAAAGGGTTACATTAGTCTTCAAACCTAATTCTACCCAAAGTCCCAATTTATTTCCGTGACCAAGAGACTCAATCCTAATAGTGTTTCCAAAGGTGAATCAATCACAACCCTAGTGTCTCCCGCTTAGAGAAATCTCTCTGAACCCCTAGTTTGTTGATTGTTTCTAAACCCTTGTTTTCAGCCCCTCTATCTCAAGGTTTACTCTAATACAAAGTCTATATTTATAGTAAAAGTATCCCTGATAAAATTGGAACAAATCTGAGTCCAAAAACACGATTCTGTTATATTTTCTGCCGGCAAATTCGGGCCCGAATTCCTCCATTCGGCCACCGATTTTTGTCCACCAAAAGGCTGAAAAACAACACTCAAAATCGGGCCCCGAACAGCACCATTCGATTTTGACAAATTCAAAACTCCAATTTTGAGTCACTTTCACAACAATCTCCACCTTGACTCTAAATTAGTGATGATGTCAATTTAACCATCAACCACCATGCTGCTCTTACCCTTGCTTCCCACTACACCATGTAGCTTGACAATTTTCCACCCAACCTTTTCAACCATCGAAATGTCTTCCACCTTTTGAAGATTCTTGCATCCAACTACACTAGGAATTTTAGGTAGTTCCACAAGTCTACACTTTACCTCTTCAGCCATCGGAATGTCATCCTCCTTCTTGAAGATCCTTGCATCCAACTACGCTAGAAATTTTAGGTAGTTCCACAAGTCTACATCATACCTCTTCAGCCTCCGGAGTGATCAAATTTCTCCTCCTGAAGATTCACTTACTCCAATTACCCTTAGTCTTTTAGAGTAATCCCACAAGCCATGTTATACATTCTTCAACCTCCGGAATGTCTTCCGTCTTCATGAAGAATTTCCTTGCTCACAACTATAGCATAACACCCAAGGTCCTCCATATTCGTACCATTCCCGGTGTGTTCAACTCCACCTCAAGCTGAGATTTCTCTACCTCCACTAGCAAATGCGTACATCCCACTATGTCTTCTACCATGAAACTCCACCTCAAAGGTAGATCACAGGTATTCTTACTTCCACCTCTTCATACTGACCATGAGTATTCTTACCACCGCCTCTTGAGGCTGATGTTGAGTGTTAAACGTCTCTCCAGACGTTACCGCTCTACAAGGCATCATTCACAAAGTTAGAAACATCACCTTATTCATCCTCCAAACAACACACCACCAAAGCACTTGCATCATCATAACCCTCAGAGAAAATTTGTGCCGAGTTACCATTAATCTCCGGACAATCCTACATGAAGTGACCCATCTTGTTACAATTAAAGAACTTAAACTTTGACTTGTTATCACTCTTTCTCTAGTTACCTCTACCTCCACCATTCCCTCTTAAAATACTTAGGCCTTCACCGTTTTTATCAGTTCTCAAGTCCTTAGACTTGGTTAACTCCTTGGTTCTCAAAGCCGCTTGAATTTCTTCAAAGGTAACAATGCCTTCTTTGCCATAG